>Ga0214542_1004390_pt1 | contig 27997 bp, 10 predicted proteins | sample CNSS1metaG_FD_160096 | JGI IMG/M metagenome (GOLD analysis project Ga0214542, IMG submission 160096) | Root nodule microbial communities from cowpea collected in UCLA plant growth center, Los Angeles, California, USA - CNSS1 | ecosystem: Host-associated > Plants > Roots > Nodule | place: USA...
ACACTGGGGGTGGTGGAGATGAGTACTTGTATGGTGGGGGTGGTGGAGAAGAATACTTGTAGGGTGGTGGTGGAGACTTATACTTGTAAACTGGTGGTGGGGGTGACTTGTATTTGTACACTGGGGGTGGAGGAGATGGGTACTTGTATGGTGGGGGTGGTGGAGAAGGGTACTTGTAGGGTGGTGGTGGAGACTTGTACTTGTAAACTGGTGGAGGAGGTGACTTGTACTTATACACTGGTGGTGGAGGAGAAGGGTACTTGTATGGGGGTGGTGGAGGAGATGGGTATTTGTAAGGAGGAGGAGGAGACTTGTATTTGTAAACTGGGGGTGGAGGAGATTTGTACTTGTAAACTGGGGGTGGTGGAGATGGGTACTTGTATGGTGGAGGAGGAGGGGATGGATACTTGTATGGAGGAGGAGGGGACTTATATTTGTAAACCGGTGGTGGAGGAGATGAATACTTGTATGGATGCTTTGGTGGTGGTGGAGAGTGGTAGTAGTAGGGTGGAGGAGGAGAGTGCTTTGGTGGAGGTGGAGAGTGGTAGTAATATGGAGGAGGAGGTGAATGTTTTGGTGGTGGTGGAGAGTGATAGTAATAAGGAGGAGGAGGAGAGTGCTTTGGTGGAGGTGGAGAATGGTAGTAATATGGGGGAGGAGGAGAATGCTTGGGTGGTGGTGGAGAGTGGTAGTAGTAGGGAGGAGGAGGTGAATGTTTTGGTGGTGGTGGAGAGTGGTAGTAGTAAGGAGGAGGAGGTGAATGTTTTGGGGGTGGTGGTGAGTGGTAGTAGTAGGGAGGAGGAGGAGAATGCTTTGGTGGTGGTGGAGAGTGGTAGTAGTAAGGAGGAGGAGGAGAATGCTTTGGTGGTGGTGGAGAGTGGTAATAATAAGGAGGAGGAGGAGAGTGTTTAGGTGGTGGAGGAGAATGGTAGTAGTAAGGCTTTGGTGATGGTGGTGGTGGAGATGAGTAGATGTAGTTGTCAGCCAAAGTTTGAGAAGAGAAGGTGAGGGAGATTAAGGTTAATGCAAGAGTGGTGAGAGTGAGAGAGGCCATTGAAGACCCCATGTTGGGTTTTGGTGTTGCCATTAGGAAAGGTAAGGATACCCTTTATATAGCTTACTTTTTTACCCATTTATCCAACTAATTTATCCTGGTTGGTGGACTTAGATTTTATCTCCTAAAACAATGTGAAACTATTCAAAAGTAACTTCAATTTGAGTTTCAGGACTAATGCAATCCAACTTGGGTGTGGGACGCGGGTTTGGATTTGATAGAGACAGCTGGCTATAAGAAAATAATCATAAAGAAGCAGTTAAATTAATTAATCAATTATTTCAAAATGTTGACTATGCTTTATTTTCTTTATAAGAAGAAGACACCAACCATCCTTTCAAATTTTTTTTCCATTGCCCAATTTTCAAAGTAATTACAGTTAATAAACACATTGTCCCTGTCAAGTAATTTGATGTAATTAATTTGTCACATCTCTTAATTTTTAACAGTTTTTTCTTTATATATAGAAACATTTGAAGCTCTATCCATGGTGACCATTTAATCTCTTGTAGTACTTCCCCGGGACCATGTGTGTCATGATGAAGGTGGCATCTTTTATCTTTTATTTTTTATTTTTTTCACTTTTTATTGTGAGGCCAAAAGGAATATTTACGTGTTGCATGGTATTCCTTTCCCTATCAAAGGAATTAAAGGCATACGAAGAAAAATGCAGTCTGAAAACTCTCTTACTTTTTTGCTTTTTAGCATTTTACTGCATAAAGTACACAACTGTTGAATGCAATACGTCAATTTAAGAATTTGTCTATGACTTCCGATTAATATTCTCTTTCTTAATAATTCATACCAGAGAAAAATTTATAAAATGCTCAGCACGTTCATGAATGATGGAAACTATCTATAAAATATAATACAATAAAAATGAATGAGTATTATTTTGTACAATGTTGAATCTGTTATATTTATTTATATATAGACACACACCGGCATGATAAAAAAAAATGTTGAATTGTTTGTTGCATTTCCCAATATGTGTATCTAATATTTTTAATTTACACTATAGAATATTTTAACTGATTTTGTTTTTATACTTTTTTTCTAAAAGATTCATATCAAAATATGACCATGGCTTACAATTTTTTTCTACAACTACTATATTCATGATAATTTACGTTTCATTAAATAAGGGTCAAACATTGCATATGTTGAGACGCGCAATGATACATTGACCCGTATTTGGTGCTCTTCATTTTTCTGTAAAAATTAACTTTACCAAATAAATTATTTTATCTTCCTCTTCTTCTTTATGTTTATTTTTTCTCCCTTTCTTATAATAAGGATTATAGAAAATAAAAAATGAATGTTAATATATTGTGTCCTTATTAAGTATAGATTAGGGTGATGTCTAGGTCAGATATAGTTGTATTATTTGTTCGGGCCACTACCATATCTCAAAACCAATAAAATATGCAAAAATTAAAAGTCAACAAGCTCGTACCTATGTTTCTACACTATAAACTAACTGAAGATGAATCATTTTAGAAAAATGTGGAACAATAAACAAAATAGTTATCACTTTATCAATTTCACTAGGTGTAGTATAACATTTTAAAATGCCTATGTATGACTGCATTTTTTTCTGTGCATGTAATGAAAATATTTTCTACTTTAAGAATTATAATATTAAAATTAAAAAACTACAGAAAGTAAATTAAAAATTCCTGCAATGGAAAGTAGTGCGATTGGTTACTACTTTTATAATGGACTGTGACGTTAATAAATATTTGAATGGAAAGAAAATGTGTAGCATTTGTTCATGTCAAATTCTGCATCTGCTTCAACTTTTTGACTGTATAGATTATATCTGAAACTGAGACAAGAAAAGCACTTTCTCAAAAGTTCCACAATCATTAGATCACATTTCTGTTATTTCTTAATCCAACCCAATCAATTTTTCTTTACGTTTTACATCTACGTCAAAATCTAGGACAAATTATATACCACTGCGTACGTGAAAACTTGCATCACATCAAAATTAGAGTAACTCATAAAAAATGAGATGAATGCTTAATTTAATAAATTTAGATACTTTTATTAACTTTTTATTTATAATAGGTTTAAAGCTTTATATGTTTTATTGAGTTTTTATTATTTAATTTTTCTGTAAATGATATAACTATTTATTTATTCAAAATATGGGATTTTTTAGTCAATACAAAATAGTATTTCGGTTTACATAACAATAATGTTTTTTTATTGATTTGATTGAAAGTATACTTATAACACGATCACTACTGAACAAACTCATATTTTTGTCAATTTTGTTTTGAATTTTTTTTTGTAAAAAATATTTATAAATTTTGTTATAAAAAAAATTTGCAGGAAATTACTACCAGTTACAAAATATTTTGTATAAAACACTTTTTCCAACAAATTTTGTAAAAAATACTTACGAATTTTATAATTTTGTAGGAAATAATTACTCACGAAAAAATTATTTGCCAATTTAGATCATTAGAAAAGATAACAGAAAAAAGTCTTTTCTTATAAATTTTTTTAATAAATTTACAAAAAAATTCTCATGTAATAAGAAAGGTTTTAGTAATGGATCTTTATATTTTCTATGTCATTATTGTAAAGTAGTGAAGGAATTTGTTGTCACCATCCTCGTGATTTTATCACATGAAAATAGATGTCAATTGAAAAATATAAAGTACTCAATATAAAAAAAGTTAATAAAAACTAAAATGAAAATATCCAAATTTATAAAACATTAGAACTTAAATTAAATTTAACATAAAAAATGGTTTCGGGTTAATGAAAGGAGGGAGAGAGAGAAATTGCACGACACACAAATTAAACAGCATTACTATAAGATAAATATAGTATACTTTTTTTATTTCTTTTCATTATTCTTTTCAAAATTATACAAAATGTGTTTAATGTTTTCAAACTATTTGATATCTTTGATGAAATCATACAATACTATAAAAAAAAATAGTGAAATAAGGCTTGGAATTATTATAGTGAATTTGGTGTGTTCACAACGTCAATGGTGACGATAATATTTGAAACTAAACCAAATAATCAGCTTTTGCCAGCTACTTCAATTGTTGTTTTTATGCTTTTGGTTAGACGTGCGGAAGAAAATGACTAGTAAATTAGTGAGAACAACATATTACTACAAAATTATTTTGTAGATTTTGAAAATGTTTTTGATGGTTCTATTCTAAAATTTAACTAAGCTTTCTACTTTAATTGTCCACTTGTCATGGGAATAAATTAAACAACAAAACTTGCTCAAATTATTGGTGTTATTCTTCAATTAATAATTTTACTTAAATACTTCATATTTATTAAATCTACGCAGTATTAGGCGTGTTAACCGAATTAATTAAAAAAAACTGAAAATTGATCCAAATACTGAAAATTGAAAAAAAAAAAAACTAAAAGGTTTTAGATGGATTTGGGTTTATTTTGTCTCTAAGAATTGAGTTGAATACACAGTTTGAAATTTCAAAATCAACCCAAACCAAATCCAATTGCAATATGTCTTCAATATTTTCTTTTATTATTGCTATTATCAATATAATAATAATTATTATTATATAAAGTTATCCATTTCAATGTAAATATTTTAGTAGAATTATTTTATTCACTTCACAAATTTAATTTGCAAGCTTTTTTATTCTATTTTATTGTTAATGTTGTCAACTCTTTCTGTTTTTCTTTTCCAATTTTATTTGATTTTGTTTTGTATGCAATTCTGTTGTACACCAACTAGTGCTCTGTTACTGTCTATCTTAGACTGTAATGAACTATCAACAAAATTCTTATAGTATAGATTTTCTGGTATCAGCTTTTTATTTTTCTGGCTATTCTATCATCATCATTTCTTTATATTTTTTTTTTCTTCATGGCCACTGTTCCAGAACCAAATTAAAAGGTTCTCTTTTTAATGATTTACAACATCGTTCTTCGCTCTCTCCAACAGTTGCTACATTTTACATACCTACTGTAATGATGCTGATTGGGTTTCGGATATAGATCACAGACGATCTACTTTTGTTGCCTGTATTTTCTTTGAACCCAATTTAGTTGCACGTTCCAGTGTTGAGACCAAATATAGAAGTCTTGTTATTACTGCTTTTGAAATTTTATGATTACATTCACTTCTCAAAGAATTTCACATCAGTTGTACTACCATAGTAATTTTCTATGATAATCAAAGCATTGTTGCTCCAACTATAATCAAGGAATCCCACAACCTTTTATTATGACAGAATTTTAAGTATAATTGAAAAATAACATCAATAATTATATGTAAGTTTTTTCTTAAATAAAAGAACAACTTTTTAATTCATTGTGCATATGAGAAATAACTTATAAATCAGTTTATAAGATTAAATTAAGTCAAAATTAAAATTTTGAAAATAATATATTGAAAGTTCACATCGACTAAAGATAAAATCATTTCATAGTATATAAATGAAGTGTAAACCTCATTTTACACGCCGGTTGTGTGGAGTTGAATTAAACTTAAAGTCCACTTTTAACATAGTATCAAAATTAACTTTCTTAAACATTTTATTGTTCCACTCCATATTGAACGCTAATAGAACACCCATTTTTAAACTCACCTACAAGAAAAAACATTTCCTATATCGAAAGAAAAAATATATTTGGATTCTCACAATTTCACTTTCATCTTGTTCGTATTGATATCATATACCCTTTGACTAAAAAATATTTTGTATCTTGAGTTGGTACGATAATTAATGAACCGCATTAAATGATCATTAGTTAAAAATGTCAGGAACAAAAAAACTCGAAATTAGTAGGGTAGTTAGCATGTGTATTTGGACAACAATAATTGATGATGTCTGTGGGAAGGGTGTCAAAGCCATACACAGGTGTGTGCTGTAATAAAATACAATCACAAAAATGGTGTGAACTGTGAGGACATGTTGTTTTGAATTTATGGAGAGGACAAAATTTGTGCTGAAAAGGCCACCATGATGATGGAAATTTCCTCTTCATTATTTCACATGCACTGAAAAGTTCATAAATGAGTTTCTATATTTGTTTTATGCATACCAAGTTTAGGTATATTATGCTTTCTATCTAAGGAAGATCAATAATTTATGGTAGTTACTATTGTTTGATAGAGGTAGAAAAGATATAAATGTTATCAAAAGTTATTCAACTAGGCTCTACTTTTTGTGATATATTTGTATATATGATTGTCTATTTTGAAGAAATAGGGTTTGATATAGAACAAGTACCTAAGTTTCACTGTAGAAATTTGAATGCTATAACGGTTTTTTTTTTCAATGTGGTATAAGGTTTTTAATATATATATATATATATATATATATATATATATATATATAAATATATATATATATATATATATTAAAAATTATATACATAGTAATTAAAAGTATAAATAGCTAATCAATATTTTCTTGAATTTTGGAAATGACATTTAAAAATATGGAAAACAAAAAATTTTAAAATGTTACACTTAAGAGAGTTTTTAACTAACTGGTGAAATTTCTTGTTATGAGAGACTATGAATTCACGTTATAAACTTGTATATATTTTAGGTATCACTTGTACTTTAGTAATGAAAATTCTTGTTTGTCTATGTATAAAAAATCCATTATATGCATCTAACAACAATAACTCTTTCGTCAAATTATAAGTGCATGAATATCCTAGCATTGTTCATATGGAACACGACAATTTCAGATAATGTTCTTTGTATGAAAGCAACATTACTACATGAAATATAGTTTTATAGCAAAATATTTTTTAATATGTTTACTATCAGGTTATTTTGTTTATAGGATTCCATATATAATGCAATAATTCATATATTGTTTATAATGTTAATGTCCATCTGCAATGAATGATCATATAACATTTAAAAACTCATTTATTTGAATTATTTCATGGTAAATTCTACTGTAATTTCCCACTTGTACTCTCTTCATGCTGACAATTTATGTTAATTAATTATGCTGAATCGAATATAAAGTTATAATCAATGTTGCATCTATATATATATATATATATATATATATATATATATATATTATATATATATATATATATATATATATATGTTTGGATGAAAATTTTTATAAATTATTTTGTAAATTAGTTTTAACTTATAAAACAATTTTTCACTTTTTAAAAAACTTTTAAGTAAGTTTACTTACGGGTACCATAATATTTTCTAACTTTTATGAAACAGAGAACAAAAATTAAAAATTAAAGAAAAAGTGAAAAAAAAATAATGAAAAGAAAAATATTTAAATTAAAAAGAGAAAAACTATGGGAGAAGTTAAAAATATTGATATTATTATTTATTTATTATTTTAATTATTGATTTTACTATAATAAAAATGTATAAATATTAATAAAAAAATTAATAAAATGTATAAATATTAATAAAAAAAATTACTACATAATCAATTATCTATAACTATATATTAAGATAATTTTCTCTTTTATGTTCACCTCTACTTATTCTTAATTTATCATTTAAAATATAATTATTTATATATTTTTAAAAATAAACGGTTATTTCTACATATTTTTTTCGTACATTAACATTTATTTTCTCTCTTTTTTATTTATTTCACTTTATTTTTAATAAATTTAAATTTATTTTATATATTAATTTAATGATATTATAATATAATTACGTAAAATCATATATATTTTAAAAGTACATATATACAGTGATATCGTGCCTATGGTCACACCGGAAATGTATAATATGAATATAAATAAATAATCAATTATGAATTCATAATAGATTATATTACCCATCAAATTAATTATGTTATTAATATTTATGATAGAATTAATTTTATTTTTAATATAAATAATTTATTTTTCGGATAAATCTCTTATAATATACTTAAAAAAAATAAAACATCTCATTGTTCTAATTTTTCGTTTATTTTTAAGTTTTTTTAATTTTCTGTCTTGAAATAGAAAGAGGTTCTTAAGCAATATACTTCGAACTTTTAACTGATGTAAATTCTAATCATATCAGATGCCCTGCATTTAAAATTAATCGCAAATACAATATCATTTCTAGAACATAGAACAACCACACACATTGAAAATATACAACAATTTTTTTCAACGTTTTACTTAGCCAAAGTGTTTTGGTGATTAAATGTATTAATTTTCCTTGCTTAAACTTGAAATTAAATAATAAAAAAATTGCCTTTAGAAATTTTCTCCGAAAATAGCTGGACAACATATTAAGCTACCAACTTCGAAATTTCGTGTAACATCTTTCTTCTGCTTTCTTTACTGTCTAATCATCAATGAAAGCAAAACGGACAATTGACAATTATAATAAATATAAAATTACTAATTATGAAGGTCTTTCTTTTTTGTAATTATTGCGTTATCAATCAACTGGGTGATAATATTTTAAACCAATAAATCAATGGCTTTTTATTTAATAAATAAGAAGAGAAAATCGAGACTTAGATATACCTAGTTAGAATTCTATAGAGGACAAAATATAGATATATGATGTATGCACGACATCATATAAATATATATAATTAATTAAAGAATATAAAGCATGACATGCATATGCAATAAAATCGAATATATTTAACATTTGTTTCGCTGTACTATAGTTGTAGGTCAAAATGGAACATGAGAAGAACGAAGATGATTAGAGTTTTCAAATTGTTTAAAATAATATAGAACTTTGGTGGATATAATAAATCTTTCAGATGAATTATTTTTTTAATTACAAGTAGATAACTACTGTGGACTTTTTGTACAACATTTATAAAAAATGACTGCAATTTCAATTGAAAAATACTACTAATTAAAAAGTAAGTTTTGTTCTCTGAGAATAAACATATATACAACTACTAATGTCTTATTTGACAAAATACGCTACCTAATAGCCATTAATCTTTCTGAGACATTTATCATAAATTTTATTTTACATTTAATATATTTTTCTATAAATAAATTCTATCTGTTATTTTTAATTAATTTAGATTAGTATGTTTTGTAATCTATTTTTAAATTATTTTTTATATATTCATGTGTTAGGAAGTATCAAAATAAGGTAAAATATTATGAATATTGATATTTATTAATTTATATATCATTTGTTTAAGAAAAATATTGTCTTTATAAATAAATTTTCATTTATATATAATTAATGTATACAAAATTTTAATAAAATATATGTTAATGATAAAAAATATATGTTAATAATAATATTTAAAAAAATACGTTTTCATCACAAAGAGAATAAATCTCTAACACGTATAGGCTACATATAATAGATTAGAATAAAAACACTAATAGTAAATACAAAATACAAAATAATATAATACATATATGATAATATATTTAATCATATTTTGTTTATGGTCCTCCATAAAGAAACCCTAATGAGTTTAGGGTCAAACAATTATTTTACCAATAGTTTAGAGACAAAAAAACACATAGCAGAAGACTGTTTCACATTCCAGACATGCAGCAGCAGCAGCATGATGAAGAAGATCTGATTTCCTAAGTTTGATTAAAGAGATTAATATAATAAAATAAATAACCGCTGGCATCCACCAAACACACACAGTCAAAGTAGTTTTTGCATCAAATTTATAAACCTTTGGTGTTTGGATTCTTTTTTAAGCCTCCAAATTGGGACAGTTGCCAAACAAATTCCAAACCTCTTAATTGTGAAAGCTACAACTATTCTCATGCCTCACTTTTCCTTCCTTATGCACTCATCAATCATAGCATAACTTTGTACATGGACCACTTTGCAATATATATAAATATAATATTTTGTATTAAAGTCTTTTTCTTCTTCTTTGCTCTATTCATATTCTTCACCCTTCATAAATTAATATATCCAAGGGTTTTTTGCTTTTTTTGGTTACCCAGTTAAATTCCACTTTGATGTGAATAATGCCTCCAAAATCAGGTACAAGAGAACTCAAATTGCCTCAATTGTTTTCAAATCACAATATATTAATTTCAGCAATATACAGCTCAATTTTACGGCCTAAATTATTGATCGAAACATGCGAGGACTACAATTGTGATAAGAAAACCTATTTTATAATGCTAAATGTTCGCACATTAATTAATGATTCTGTTTTTCTTTAATAAAGTCAGTGTTGGAGGATATGATTTTAATAGTTAAGTTGATATCCTATGTCTGTCTTGTTCTTATAACTAAGTTGTATTTAAATAAACTCATTCTAAGGAAGATATTATATATTGCAAAGTTACAAAGAGAAAACCTAACTACTTTGAGTGGTTAGTTTTGGCCAAATTTTCTTGCACGCAACCCTCTTGATTAAAGATGGTGATAATTAATGCAATATTGGTCAATCAATATTAGGCACATACTTTTGACATACAAAAAAAGAGAAAAAAAAAAGGAAAAAAGTGTTTGGTATTAAATTACAAAGAGGATTCATCTAGAGTCTTGGCTTTTCCATTTACCCTAATCACTTTCTTAAGTGTAAAATGTTATGTGCATCTAGTGAACACAAAGTGGAGGAGTGAATTAATTAATTATTAATTAATACCTTGATTATTGAATAAGGCTTCATAACCACATTAGGGTACATTCACACATTGCTACTTTGAAGAAGAAATTTGTCTCTTGCATTATCCACAACTTTTTAGCTTGTTTGGGGAAGGTCACATCTAGGAATCACACACAAAGAAAAATACATAGGAAAATGGTAATAGCATTAGGACAAATAAGACCCCACACGCTTATTTCTTCAATGAAGAAGAATGACCATGGCCTAAGTTGTGGCTTAGGACATTGCTTGAAGAAGAGGCTAGTTAATTAGCTAGGACTCTAGGAGGGTAGTTTATGCTAAATTTCATTTTTTTTATTCCTTTTAATTTTTTATCCACGATTTTTTTTTTTTTGCTAAGATTTTAATTTCAATGTTTTGGAACATTCTAGTTCTGGTTTAATGCTTAATTTATATACGTTTGTTTTGGTATATTGAACTTTGACCTAACATTTGATTAAAAAAATCAGGATTTTAAAAAATTATGCCACTAAAATAAAGAAAAATACAGAGAGCGAAATTCGGAAATCGAAAAGGTGCCCAAATTGTAATTTAACCTATTTATTTTATATGAAAAACTTAAAATATCCTTAATTTAATATAGCGAAAAAAAAAAGAAAAGAAAAAAGAAAGAAGGAGAAAAGTCAACCACCAACTACAACAATGACACCTAAGGTATCAAAGCAACACCGTACAAAGTTAAGCCAATAGGAGTTGAAACTGTCCATTCTTTCAATTTCTATTTAGATTATTGATACCACTCCCATATATAATGCCAATTTTAAAAAAAAACCAATATATATATATATATATATATATATATTTTCCGAAAAAAATTATTACAATTGTGAGCATGAAGTTGGAGAATAATTGAATAATTGTATATTCAATGATATCAATTGTTTTAGAAAAAGAAAATGTAACTGGGGTTGAAAGTTAAAGTAGTGTAATAGTTTACAATAATTTAAAGATAAATTTGTCAGAAAAACCTTGATCATCAGATAGGGTTATTTTCATTTTAAAGGAAAGTGTTTGCTAAAAGAATTTTTAATACTATAATATGTATTTTACTGTTGCAAATAATTATGAGTAAATAATTTATTCAATACTCTAATAACAAATTATAACGCATAGAACGATACATGCGAATACTTCTATTTAGATAATATATTTGTGTCTGATATTATCATTATATAAATCTAATAAAATATTATCATTATAAAATTATTATTAATTTATAGATCAGATACTTTTAAAATATATATAAATAAAATATATTAAAATAGAAAAAACATATATATATATATATATATATATATATATATATATATATATATATATATATATTACTTTAAAATATTTTATTAATGTTTATTATTGAAGTATATGTAGTAATTTTATAATGATAATATTTTATTAGATTTTTTACAATATTTAATATATATGATTTTAATCTAAATTTACAAATTAATAATTATATATTTATCATATCATGTTTTTAAAAGTTATTGTACGTTTTTTTTAATATGTATCGATATATTTGATATGTGTCATATCCGATAGACGAATTGTATCTGTGTATTATAGATGCATTTAAATTTGTTGAATATTACACTAATAAATAACTTTTTAATATTTATACTTATTATAATTAAAGTATTTATATTTCCATATTCTCTTGCTGTTTGCTACCTTCAATTATTATGTCCCCCATCATGATGAAAGAAAAACTAAGTGTGAAATCGATTGATGATTTTTGAAGAGATGTAGTGTTGTATCCATAATTTTCGTTTATCCTATGCTTCAAAAATTACTATTCAAAGTATTTGCCTCAAAGTTACAATCCATCTAAATTAATAAATGCATTCAATGCATGGAAAAGTCTCTTGTCGAAAGAATTAACCCTACCATGTTGAGAATATATATATATATATATATATATATATATATATATATATATATATATATATATATATATATATATATATATGATTTTCGTTTAAAATAGTGTCAATTTTTTTTTACGTAAGTTAAACTTATATTTTATTGGTTTTCTCCGATAAATCTTTCTAAAAGATTGACATTTTTATTACACTAATATAATAAAAATTAAATTACCAATAAAAGTTTTTGACAAAAGACAAAGCAAGCCAGGTTTGACAAATTTTGACGATTAAATGTATTCATGCTAATTAGGTTAGGTAATTTAGGTTTGTATCAACTTCCTCTACTATAATTTAATTGTAATAAAAATGTTTGTGTTGATTTATGTACGAAAAAAGTTGTTTCTAAAGTAATATTAATAATTAAGTGTGATACACATATAATTGTATGAAGAAAAAAGAAAAAGATGATTTTTCAACACCCTTTTCAAAACAAAAGAAAAGTTAATAGATTGTCCAAATTAAAGCATAATGTGGTCAAGATCCAATGAATACATACGTAATACATACTTAAGCTTTTCAAATTACAACATTTAAAAATACTTAATTATGTGTCTATATAGGTCAGTGAAGACCATCATAATTCAGATTAGTTCGCAATAAGACATCTAACAAAAAATTATTCAATTGTATCAGTATTAGATTTTCAAAACAAATTCTTTGACTAAAATTTTCAATGAAAGTTTAATAATAAATATATCAATCATAAAATTGAATAAATCATTAAACTTATAAACAAATATAATGAAATGAACAGAATAGAAATTTTTGCAGAGAAAAATTGACACCATGATTGAGTATAGTATCATAAATTCATAATTTGAAAAAATGTTTTGAAGTGTAGAATTGGACACAAACCCAAAAGAAACGGCAAGATTAGTTCATTCAAGTTCTTGCTCTTATAATAGTAAACTCTCTCGTACAAGTATTTATAATGAAGTTACATATACCAACAAAAGATAATTAATTTAATTAAATTTATTTATTTTTATTTTAAAAGATATTATGAATAAATCAAATTTACCTTTAGTGTTATTGACTTTTAAATTTTTCTTTTCACTAATAAAAACACACATATTCAGAATACTTCATAAAGATAATAAAGAAAAAAAATTCTAATAGTATATTAAAAATTGTAAAATATCTTATAGAAGATAATTAATTTATTCCAAACTGTGTGTTATATTAAATACGGGAGAGAATGCTTCAGTAAAAGAAAAAGAAAATGAAAAAAGCTTACCTTAAAAGAATCGATGTGCTATTATTAATAGAAATGTAATTTTGTTTGTTGAGAATTTGATTAGAAAGCATTCCCAACGTAAATACTTTTATGGTCTTCTCATAATGTACTTTCTTGTTTCATAATTTTTTACTCTTATATAAAAGTATATCTAAAGTGGTTTCTAACTTTCCAAATCAACTTTCAAAGTGATGACCATATAACTTTTCTAATATTAGTTGAAACTATGGTGAGATAATTTATTTTTTACTACTGGTTTATATATATATATATATATATATATATATATATATATATATATATATATATAACCTATAATTATTAATAAAAAATTATTATTTTTTAACATTTATTCCTGCACACGTTATGTTACTGGTTTATTTTCAAAATGATCATTTTGTCTTTTAAAAAAGTAACTTCAGGATTTGTATTTTGGAAACTTTTAGAAACAAATTTTGCAGAACATCCTTATATAAAATATATTTCGAAAATAGCTTTTCAAAACACATGAAATATATTCTAAATAAAGTTTTTTTAAATTAGTTTTTTCTTTTTAATTTTCTCTTTTTGTCCCCTGCCGCGGTGAAGGTATTGATAAAGGATGATTAAATCTTTCCCTCTTATTTTAGGAGGTGCAGTTAGTAATTATAGGATGCAGAAAGCAATAGCCTACTTGTAAACGTCTACAAAGTTTGCAAAGTCCCAGTTACTTAGAAACCACGTTTCATATGACAAAATACTTAAGAAGCAAGTGACCACCAAAACCTATAAGCAGAGTCTAGCACATTTACCATGGTCATTGATTTCGAAATTTTCGATTGTCCTTTTTCTAACGAAGTAAAGCTTAATTAACTTAATTTCAAGGCATAAAAGCCCCGGTGAAAAACTAGAGTATCTCATGCTTACATGGAAAAATGCAGTTTTTTCTAGCGAGACACTTGAACGATTCTGTTACAAATTCCTTTAACCAATGCTCATATCGGGACTTTGTCCAAATATAAACGTGTTCAGATGTCGTAGATCAAATATTTGAAAGGTTTTAACCAATTTAGGTTAACAATATATAACCACGAACACGTTGCGATGTCTAAACTAGCAAATTACTATACAAACTTGTGGAAAGGTGGATTTTGAAATCGAGTTTGTGGAGCTGCAGAAGGAGTGAAAGAAACCTGAAGGGCACCGCTAAAAGGGAACACCATTTTAAGCTTTTGGAATAATAACTAACATTAAATTACAGTCCACCCAATGTGGTATGAAACGTAACAGGATAACTGATAATGTTTGATAACCAATAAAAGTGATTTGGGGAGCACGGTTAATAATATACTAAATTTAACAAATAATGATACAGCAGAGTAATTGAATACATGTACTAAAAATCCACATTTGTTAGATTTTTTTCTAATTGAAATTGTACTTTGATCTCAGCCTGTAAATATTTTATGCATTTCAAATGACCTAATAAGGACTGATTGTATCCGGAGGGAACAAATAAAATGGCAATTGGAGTATCGCCCCCAATACGATGGTATAAAGAACCACCGACATTCAGATGAGCATAACACCTAAATGGCCTATGAGAAGCAGCTCATCTTTTACCTCGAGATGCAGGTCCACTTCTTGGACCAGGATACCGAGAAAACTGAAGCCGTAAGTGACTGGACTCAGGGTTGAGTTCATCAACTTTATAACCTGTACATCAACCACAATGTCAGCAAACACCAAGAACTTTTCTGCACCAAAATATGTGAACTCGTTAAGTATAAGAAACTGTTAGCTTTCCCAACTAATGGAGCACACCTGACCACAGTAATCACACACATGCCACTGTATTCTAGGTTTTTTAATCTTATTCATTTTCGGTTCTAGTCATTTATTTATTATTCTTAGAGAACTTAAATTTCCTTTAATCACTACAAGATGGACGAAAGCCTTATACACAGTAGTTGACATAGGCTACATGGATCACACAATGCTATACAAGTATGTCAAATACCAGACTTTTAAAATATTAATTACCTCTTCATCTCTCAAAACAATTTCATCAAATATTACTTGGCTTTCTTCTAACGAGTATAAACCATAGAACTGCTCTACTCACAAGCTACTGTGTCGGCCTCTGTACATGTCCGTCCAAACTAACTCATCCAATTTTCTGCGATCTCTATATACTAATCAATGCTACACCCCAAACCCAACCTCGTCCCCTTACCCAGCCAATGGGTCTCACATTACACATCCGACAGAGACCCCCACAGCCTGCAGATCATACCGGGTTAATCTTAACACTACCGCTTTGATTGCTCATACTGGTAAATCTATTACATTTTTCACGGAACATTCTATGCACACACACACACTCCTCAACAAATCGAGGCGGTTAAGCACAAAAGAATCTTATTAAGATAACTCTTGTCCTTCGTGGCCGTGGCAATCTTCCCTAACGCTTCTAGTGAGATACAGCTCTCACAACGTGTTAATCACAAGACATCTTTAACTCCAGGTACAAACATTTGGCTAGGTACATTAAATGTGTCTTCTAGGCTATTACATCACATCCAGGTACAAGACATCTTGTTGTTTCTCTCCAACCTTCAAAATATTTCATATTTATTTATATCTCCCTTTTTAGTCTTTATTATTTTGATAATTCTAATTCTTCTCACATAATGCTGTCTCCTGTCAACACAAAGAACCCCTACTTTTATTCCACCTCCATCTGTTTCTCAAGATGACCTTGTGGTTCCCCTATATGTTCCCAAAGGAGAGACCCAAGTAGCAACCCCTTCAAACATATCAAGGTCAGTCACGACCTAATGACAATAATGTACAAGCTCTTATGACAACTCACGATGACATGTTGACCATTCACTAGTGCTTTCTTCATAACAGGATTTGGGTCTGCCAACTGAACATGATTCACCTATTTCTATGAGAAAAGGTATTTGACTCAACCCAACCCCCACTATATTAACCTTAGTTATCATTGCTTTTCTCCTTTATATTAGGTTTGCCTTTATCCTTTGTCTTACGTTTCTATACCTGATTCCTATAGGTGAAGCATCATCTAACCCAAAATGGATTATTGACGGTCATTGGCAGCTATTCTGATCTAATATTAGGAACTTTTCTTGCATGACTACGACGAAGATGTATGAATGGAGAGATCTCTTCGTTTTGTTGCTCAGGGGGAGTTCTCAAAATATGGTATGCCAACTTCACAAGTCGCTATATGGTTTTAAACAATCCATGAGCATGGTTTGGCCACTTTTGAACTGTTATACAAAATTCAATTTGATTCATAGTGAAGTTGACCACTCTGTCTTCCATCCCCATTCACCAAAGGGAAACTTTATCTCACTGTCTGTGGATGATATTGAAATTACAGCAAATGATCAAAACGAATTATCAGCCTCAAGCAATACCTCTCTCACTACTTCCAAAGTAAAACTTGGAAGTTTCGAGACTTGTTTAAGTATAGAAGTTGCACAATCCAAGAATGTATCAATAATCTCAAAGAGGAAGTCCTGCTCTTGAACATCAAAGAAACTGGCGATCAAGTGCGAAATCGGTGGAGACTCTCATGGATCCTAATGTCAAATTACTAACCAATTAGGGGAAGCCCTTGTCAAATCCTTGGAAAATATATGGGTTGGTTGGACAACTATACTATCTGATAGTTACTCATCCAATATTTCCTTTTATGCGAGTGTGGTGAGCCAATTCTTGAACTCTCCTTGCCCAAACCATTGGGATATAGCAATTCGCATAACTGATTAGATATTGTTATGCATAAACTGATACCCAATACAAAGTATTCAGTCCAATGTCGTGATCTCTACTTTAACGCCTACTAGAAAATCCTTTGGTCTCATCTATTGGAGTTCTTACACTAGTAGTTGGCATACCATGCATGTCCTGTACATAGATTAAGTGTAAGACCATGTGAAATCCTTTCCTAATCAAAATCTTCCATAACACTTCTCTAGACACTCCATCATAGGCTTTTTCCAATTCAATAAAAATCATGCAAGCCTTTTTCAATAACATTCCATCAATCTAAAGTAAAAGATATGGTTTCTATTGTAGACCTTCATCACATAAAAACAAATTGATTGTCTTAAATCCTCACCTCTGATAAGCTTGATAAATACTAAGTATTTAAGCTTATTAACCTTTCTTATTTGTTTTTATTCATGTGTTTTGTGTTCATTTCATTAAAAGATGTTGAGTGTTATGTGTTCTTTCGAGTTAGGTATATTTTTCTGGAAATTATTGTGTAGGAAAATGGAAGATTGGAGAGTTGTCTACATTAAGATTGGAGAGTTAATAATTAGCAAGCTAAACAATACCAGGCTCTCCTAAGTCCATACTCCTGTATAATTAGCACAATTCTAAGCATACCCCGGTATAATAGAACATACCTTTATCTAGCATTGTTGTATATCTCAAAATCTTAATAAGTAAATTAGCAAGCTAAACAATACCAGGCTCTCCTATACCTTTGGAATTATTACATCCATGTAAGGCTTTAAAAGCACTCATTTTTGTTTCTGTCTCAAACACTTTTTACCACAACTCCTTATACCTCAAACTGATAACTTTTGGTTCACTCAAGGCTACTCAATCAATCTTCTTAGACGTCTTGTCCTAAATAAGGTAAACATGACCGTGCTAGAGTTATATCAATAATCAAAAGCATATGTTAGTAAGACTCACAAAATATCCTTGTCATCAATCTTCGACCTTAACCTTCCACTCTTGGATGTGAATAAATTTTTCTTCAACTTCTCAAATCAAGTGTTCATAACTAAAATCGGAAACCGTAGAGAAATTGAGACTAGCATGTCCTTCCCCATTAAGTTATCCAAAACCAAAACAACAATGAACTCTTGAAAATTTCCTTCCCTCACTACCAACATAGTTATATTAATATTAATTTTAAATCTTAATTAAATATAAAAGTTCTTAAATTATTGAAATAAGGAACAAATCTTATATAATTAAAAATATCAAGATTATCTATAGCTATGAATAATGAGGATTCTATTTGTAACTGCTCTTTAGTGTACACATTATGTTACCTGTTTTACTCTTATGAATATAACCTGTCTTATTTTTCATATTTGTAAAAAAAAAAAAAGCTACCTAACCAACTATTAACAATGAGGATTCTATTTGTAAGTGCTCTTTTAGTGTACACATTATATAACCACTAAAAAGAATTCCTATTTACAACATAACCTATCTTATTTATTTTACTGTTCGTAAAAAACTACCTAAAATGATCCTTTTTATAATTGTTTCCTTACTTTTTTTTCTGTATTGATTTTTTTACTATTAAATATAAAATTTACTAATATTTTATATTTTAATAATTATTAAGAACACCATTTTTATTTTTTCCTGTATCATATCTTTATTATTAGAGGAAACCAAATCTCCTCCATTTACTGTACTAATTCCATTTTTTCAATGTAAATAAAGCCTTATGTTGCCTTCAGAACACACGGTTTCAACTCAATGTTTCTCTTTTTCTTATAGCTTAATGTGTTATCTAGAGCCTTTTCCAGAGCTGTTTTGGTCGTAGACTAAGTATCTCCAAAGGATTTGTTTTTGGGCAAACCTTTCTATCTCCCGTTTGCATGCATTGTTCTAGCAAGTTCTCAAACAACCATCATTTTCTTTAACAAACATAAGATTGGGACCATGCCAAGGCTATCCAACTGTCCATACACCCTCATGTGCATCTTCTTTCCCATTCCAACCACAACTCCAATCGACGCCTAACAACCAATCAACATGTGCCTAAGTCGCCTCCTTTGTGCACTCCTACCTCTATGGTGGAAGCTCCATTAGAGCGACAGTCCAAAATACTGTTCACTTTCCTTGGATTATTTTATCATTTTTTTTTCTATATTTCAATAAGAAGTCTTCCAACACCACATCAATATCTAGAACAAATTCTCCCATTTTTTCTCACCATATTGTTAAGTATTGAGAAGATGGACGGGTCACACTATTCAACTTGGGCTTCATAAATCAGGTCATGCTTAAGTGGGATGGGCTACAAATCCCATTTCACTACAATTGTTGAAAATGCTCCTACAGAACAACATGAACAATGGATAAAAATTGACAAATCAAAAATTCAGTGTTATCCAATATTCACACTTCACTGAAACCTACCTAGTTTCCATCCCTATTTGTAGTGAGGCATGTTTGATTTATACCAAAGACACATAACATTGGTAGACAGGTGCCAAGATCTCAAAAAGAGTTTCAATGTTTCTCTCCTTATCTTAATTGATATGTTCTCTCCTAACATCTGTTTATTCCATAATATAGACTTGTTCCGTCTAATGACGACATATGTAATCACTTCTTCATCACTGTTAATATTCCTCCATCACCACCAGATGACTCTCCATAACTCGATATGCTTCAACAACACCCCTTCAAGTACATGAATGTCGTTCAAGCGTATTGAATTCAAGTAGGGGACCCATCTTTGATAGATAATGATATAGTGGGGGTCACGCTTGATCCTTCCCCATCTCTGTCTCCCGTACTGAACCCGGTCTTCTCTACATATGACTAGTCTATTATTATTTAAAATGATATATGCTCTACCTTAAACTATCATCAACTTTCCATCACACATTATACTTTTTTTTCCTCAATATCTCCTACTCCTATTCCTAATTCTCCCAATGAAGTTTCATCTCACCCAGAGTAGCAACAAGCATCAATTGATGAGATTTGTGCCCTTCATAATAGTTTGGGAGTTAGTTCCTCCAACTGACAGATCAATTGTTGGGTGTCAATGGTTGTACACTTAAAACAGGACATGTAGTTGCTAAAGGAAACTGACAAAACCTATGAAGATTATACTGACACTTTCTCTTTTGCAGCGAAAATGACATTTATTCGACTTTTCTTTTACATTATAGCAATTCACCACTAGACTCCTGTTTCAGCTTAACATAACATTCATTTCTACATGGTGATCTTGATGAGAAAGTCTCCATAGTGCGACCTACAAGATTTGTTGTTTAGGGCGAGTTATCTAAGTAGGTCTCTGGTTTAATGTCATTATCCTTGAGGATGTATCTATCTCATTGTATATATGAACATCTTTATCATAGGAAATGATAAGGAGGGTATTGTCCAACTAAAATAATATCTTGCTTAAAAGTTATAGGCAAAAGATCTTAGACACTTGAGGTACTCCCTTGGTAAAGAAGTTGCGCAATCCAAGGATGGTTTGGTCATATATCAAAGAAAATATGCTCTGGACATATTTAGACAAAACAATGATGTTTAAATGCTAAGATTGTGGACACACTAATGGTTTTGGGTGTCACACTTGTACTTTATCAAGGAAAATCATACTTTGATCCTGACATCACCTCATTGTTGTGACTCATCCTGACATCATCTTTACAGTGAGCACAGTAAGTCAATTTTTTAACTCTCCTTGTCAAATCCAGTGGGATGAAGTCGTACAAATCATGAAACATATTAAGAATGCTCTCAGAAAAAGCCTCATTTATGAAGACAAGGGATATAGTAAAATTAAGGTATTTTGGTGATGATTGGGTAATCTCACCAAGCCATATACGCTCCACTTCAAGTATTGCGTTCTTGTTGAAGGTAATTTACTATTGTGGAAAAGCAAGAAACAAAATGTGTGGCAAGATAAAGTACAGAAGCAGAATACAAAGCAATGACATTAGTCACTTCTAAGGTTATGGCTAAAACAACTACTTAAAGAGCTTAAATTTGATAAAATTTCTCAAATGCACCAAATGTGACAACTAGGCATTACACATTTCATCTAATCTTGTCTTTCATGAGAGGACCAAACATATTGAGGTGATTGCCATTTCATAAGAGAAAAATTGGTGTCCAATGACATCACTGGATTTTTTGGCTCTAGTGAATAGCTGGTTAACATATTCACCAAGTCTTTAAGAAGACCAAGGATTGTTTATATTTGCAAGATGTTGGGCACATATGACCTAAATGATTCAGCTTTTAGGGGGTGTTATACCGCAAATCTTGTCATAAAAAATATCTAGACTATATGTCTATTTATTAAAAACGTTTTATTTATTCCCATATCATATTTACGATAAGAGGGTACGAAATCTCCTCTATTTACCGTGTTGATTCCCTTTTTTTCAATATAAATTAAGCATCTGTGTTGTCTAATTAGTTTCAGCTCAATGTCTCCCTCCTTCCTATAGCTTAACCAAAAGAAAATAATGAAATATAGAAACTACTCCCAAGAGGTAATCAAATAACTATAAAATATTCTAACATGCAATAATGTTGAGATATTTTATAGATATTCTAACAGTTTTATCGCTGGGAACATGCTCCCAACAATAGTCATTAGTTCAAAAGGTTTAACCATGCAAAGGCAGTGTTTGACATGTGCGTAGAATAGGATAAAATATGAAATATGGGTTGTCTTTGGCGCGTTTTGATATAAGCATAACAAGATATGAGGTGCAAATTCAGTTCCACAAAAAAAGAAGGCATTTTAAATATAAATTAGAACATAAGATTCAAGCGTAGATGACATTTTGGTTTCACTAGGGGGTGGAACAAACAAGAATAGAGCAGAATGTTCACATTTGATTCTATTTGCACACCAAATTCTGCCTGAATGCTCTCTAATTCATAACAATCATCAACATTTCATCTCATTTTAAAATGATGCAGGTATGTAAGTTACAAAACCAAAACATAATTTACTTTTATATCAGCAGGTAATTGTAAATGATACCTTGCAAGGCACTCATAGCAGTTGCTGCACAAGCTGGATTTGCAAAGTCCACAAAACAAAGGATTAAAGGGTCTCCACCACGCTGCAATGAACAGCCATTTCACCACAAAGAGGATCAACTTTTTACCAACAAACTAAATACCAAAAGATGAAAAGAAGCATCTGTTGCAAACAGTACACTTACATGTTTGGATTCTTTGCTCACAAGTCTCACTTCTCTGTACCCAACAAAGGGGCGGAAAATATCTAAGGTGATGTCAAGGAATTTGAATAACTGAACTAAAATCAATGTAACTCAGAAATAAATGAAAAGCAATAAGATAATTCCCAATCATTGCATTAGAATAAAAAGGATACGAGCCACTTCTCTTCTTGTACTATCAGATGGGAGGCCTTCAACATACAAAGTGCTAGAAGCATCTGGAGGTAGAGGTACCGTCTCAGGTCCAGGCCTGGAAACAGCATCTACAGGTAGCTGACCACCATAATTAACACCCCGTCCATTTGGTGCTAGATCTGGACCACCACCCCCATGACGCCCCAAAACAGCAGGATCAGCTAGTGAATGGCCTGGTAATCCGCCACCACCACCCCTAGCCAACCCAATACCACCAACTGTACTGGCTTCCCCAGAGGCAAATGAAGAAACTTGCTGTATAAACAAAACAGGATGCATGATCTCATAAGCAAACAGTGAAAGACCCAAAAAAACAGTAGTGAAAGTGCCCAAAAAACCAACACTGAAATATTTAAGAAAGCACAGCAAGATGAAGTGTTACCCCACTCTGAAGGTAGCGATCATAAGCAGTTCCAATTGTTTTTGTGTCCTTTAGCATTCGGTGCCCAGTACGGTCATCATCACGAGCAATATAATTATGAATCTCATTACCTGAAGACAGACCAGAAGCTGGCATATCTGAAATGAAAAAATAAAATAATAACATTAAAAAATATAATTGATACAAATCAATTCTATAGCAAAGAGTACTAAAGCTGTAAACACTATATTGAAAATTCTCCATCATATATGTTTCCTATTCATACACTGGCACTGCTATAGACTGAATAGAATAGAAGAATGTCCATTTTTGGTGCAGCTTTAGGAAACCCAAATCATGGTTTGCTGACACAGCAGAAAGATATCATTACTTGTCAACTCATGCACCATCAGAATATCAAGATCCAATATACTAAAAGGAACTAATAAAGCCAAAATGACATAAACAGAAAAGGTTTTAAAAAAGAACTACACGAAAAGACAGAAAATGTACCACACGACACAAGCTTTCATGAACTAAACCTTCTGGACCTAATAAGCCTAATTGTACATAATAAAATTAAATTAACTAATCCACCAATCAGCATATCTAATCCAACGGATAGAAAAATGAGTATAGCAATAAATTTAATTTAAAGAACATTAGAAGAAAACAATTTGAAAAAAGATCAACAATGTAACCAGGTTAATAGAAGGGAACCACATTCATCCAAATATCTCTTATGAGAAGATGGAAACAGACAAATACACTTCTTCCCAATCCAATGAAAGAGAACGTGTTCTTTCTAGGTATACTACATGAGGCTCCCCTGTCAACTTACCACAATGGTGAACAAGATAAAACTCACAAAGCCAGGGTGCCAGAGGTAGGAAAAGTGGATAAACCAAGAAAAAATGCTATGCCAAATTCAAGAGAGAGAGGAGAGGAATTCAAGGTTTCAAAGTTGAATTCACAAGAGCTAGACAATAAAAAACACCAGTAGCAAATGGAAATGCAATCGTTGCGCTATAAGGTTGGATTTTCTATTTTTTGAAATGAACTGAAATATGTGGATTTTCAAAATTTTGATCAGAAAATAATGTAAAAATGGAAGATAGAAGACAAAATTAGCGAGTTTACAATCATAAATATGTAGGAAAATGAGAGAAAAGGTGTATGTATATGAGTAGGTGTGTGATAGAGCTTTCTCAAAGCTCAATGCCGCAATGCAAAGGGAAATTTCTTCACGGTGGATACAATGAGAACTCTGACACCATGGAGAAAAACGGCAGAGAGCCCAAGACAAGATAGAATGACAGGACAATTAAAATGAAATCCAGGTGGCTTATATTATATCTACAATACGTAAAGTAACTAACTTACAACTAAATTTGTAATTACTAACTATTTATTTAATATATAGCATTCCTTTTATTCGACAATTGAGATTTTGTCAAATGAGATTATCATGCAACCTTCCAATCACTCCGGATTAACGTCAACAAACATACATTTTCTTGTCCAATTTATTAACGAACAAAAGTATTACCCACCCCTCTCCCAAAACCAATCCAAAACTGTGTAGCAAAGGAAACAGACACAAAAATAAAAAGAGAGGCGTCAACTTATTTGGGCTCTCCAATATCTTAAACAAAAAGGAAATCCAAATAAACAGTATCTCAGACCTTAAATTGAATTATCACCCCAAGTATAAACCCTATGCAATGTCTATAGTCCAAAAGGCGTTTGTCTTCTACATTAACAAAACCTTAACAAATTCTACACTAGAAGATTGATCGATTGTCTTCTAACAAAAACACCAAGATCCCAACGCAAGTTAATAAAAACCCCACAAATTAACGGAAACACCAAAGAAAGACAGACACCATTAAACCACAACAGAACCTAATAAGCTAGAACAAGCGAACAAATTAGCACCGTTTAACGCGCAAGCATATTGGCACTTAACGCCCAAATAAATTGCGACAACCAACAACAAATAATTTACAAACGAAACAGAAAATTGCAAACTTTCACAACAATTCAAGAAAAAGTGGGCAAATTGCACAAAAGATAACCAAAACTGCAGCACGAAGAAAATCGAGGGAAAAAGAAAAAACCATATTCGGAACGCGGTCGCTTGAGCATGCCGGAGTGAGGGAGAAGCGCCTGTTGGCGATTCCAATAGCCGTCCGTCATGGCCGAAGAATCCCTAATTTTTGAAAAATGGGTATTTGGGGAATGGCGGAAACCCTAACCGTAGGTGTAGTTTGCGTGTTGCTGCTGTTGGTGTAGAAAACTGAGTCAGTTTGATCTGTGTGATGGGACTAACTAAAGACTGAGGAACTTCACTACTCTAAGTTGGACAAATGGCAAATAAGTGTTTTTCTAATTATATCATGTGTTTTGTTTTATGTGGAGATGACGCAGGGTTTAATCCTCTGAATTAAAGAAGAAATATATATATATATATATATATATATATATATATATAATTGCTTGTATATTATCCTGTTTGGGGTTAGTGTGTCAAATAGGTATTCGGTTTAAAAGAAATGTTAATTGTATCTCAATTTTTGAAAAAGTATTTCAATTAGGTCCATTTTCGATAGAGTTGACTAACATCACGTGTAGGGATGTCAAAAATATCAGTGGGTATTCGCGGATAAAACCCGCAATGAATATTAAAAATGGATACCCGTTACCCGTGGGTACGGGTATTTTTGATACCCGCATGTTAACGGGACGGGTACCCGTTAAACTTTAATTCACAAAAATACTCTTATATATATATATATATATATATATATATATATATATATATATATATATATATATATACATATATTAATTTTTATCTATATATAGGCTTAATTAGACTTTTGGTCCTCTACTTTATATGCGAGGTTCATTTTGGTCTTCTTTTTTTTCGGGGTTCAATTTAGTCCCTTAGTTTGTGTAGGAGGTTCAATTCAGTCCTGTGTGTTAACAGTGTTAAAAAAATTAACGGCAGAGTGATTTGATGTGTTACTATGGCAATTTTACATGACGTGTCAAGTAGGGACATCAGCTTATGTGGACATTACAGAACGAGAAATTAAAGGCAGTGGTAATTGGAAGAAATCGAAGGTAAGAAATTAGGGTTCGTTTTGGTAAGAAATTAGGGTTCGTTGTAGAAAGAAATTTGGGTGGGAGGAGGAAAGAAATCTGGGTGCGAGGAAGAAGCGAAAATCAATCAATCAATATATTAGGGTTCGCGGTCTCCTTCGGTGCGACAAAGGTTCGTCGTTGTGTTCATAGTGGGACGAAATCGAAGGTAAGTTTTTTTATGGATTGAATATCGCGTTTTACTTATATAGTATTGTCTTTGTCGGCGTTGGTATTATTTTTTATGTGTTATTCTGTCTGTGTGTGTTTGTAATGGTGTGTGGGTTGTGGTCCCGTTGCTTTGTGGTGGTCCCGTTTGTTTGTGGTTAGTGGGTTGTGGTCCCGTTTTAACTTTTTTGGGGTATGGGATGTAATATGTATTGTATATGTGGGCATTGGTTATGCGTCGAGTAACTTGGAATATGTATTTTTATAGGTTGGGATGTGTGACGATAGATTTGAGGTGGTGGTCCACCATGGGGGATACTTTGAAAGGAATGAAGGTAGGTGGAGTTATAGTAATGGGTTAACGTCCACGTTGGCATATGACCCGGATAGGTGGAGCTATTTTGAAATAATGGGAATACTTATGGAAATGGGTTATGTAAACATTAAAGATTTGTGGTATAATGTTAGTAGGTCAGAGGTATTGGAGAACAACTTGAAAATTTTGACTGATGACATGGGTGCAATGCAAATGGTTAGAATTGCTAGAAGGAATGGGCAGATTCATATGTATGTTAATCACTCAATTTGTGAAGCTGAGGTTGTGGACAATTTTTTGGAATACTTCCCTGAAGAGGTGGTTGAAGAAATAGGAACTACAAATGTTGAGGTCCAAGCTGAGGTGGATGGGCATAGTGGTTGTGGCGATGGAGATCACATTAATCCTGTGCAGGATAATAATATTGTTCATGAAGCTGAAATGCAACAGGATAAAAACGTTTGTGGTATGGAATATGAATTGGAAGATGACGCAGATAGTCACCATAACATTAGGGTGGAGCCACAAACTGAATTTGAGGAAACTGGAGCTGATGTAGTAGGTGTAGATAAGGAAACTAGAGCTGATGCAGTAGTTGAAGGTGATGAAACTGGAGCTGATGGAGTAGGTGTAGGTAAGGAAACTGGAGTTGATGCAGAAGTTCAATGTGATGAAGCTGGAGTTGATGGAGTAGGTGTAGATAAGGAAACTGGAGTTCGTGCAGAAGGTGATGAAGCTGGAGCTAATGGAGTAGGTGTAGATAACGAAACTAGAGCTGATGCAGTAGGTGAAGGTGATGAAACTGGAGCTGAGGCACATGAGGCAGGAGGTGGGGAGGAGAGAAATGAAGATGAAACTGAGTCTGATCTAGTTGATGTAATTATCCATTATGAGGACAATTTATGGGAAGGAAATGGGGAAGAAGATAGCGAGGATGATGATTTAGAATTTGATTGCAGTGACCATGTTGATATGCGAGATAGGGGGTTATCTGATGATGGGTGGGAA
>Ga0214542_1004393_pt1 | contig 27989 bp, 17 predicted proteins | sample CNSS1metaG_FD_160096 | JGI IMG/M metagenome (GOLD analysis project Ga0214542, IMG submission 160096) | Root nodule microbial communities from cowpea collected in UCLA plant growth center, Los Angeles, California, USA - CNSS1 | ecosystem: Host-associated > Plants > Roots > Nodule | place: USA...
AAAATATATATATAGATATATATATATATATATATATATATATATATATATATATATATATATATATATATAATTATAAGAAAACTGCCTTTATAACTTAAAAAGTTGATTTTTTTGGTTAAACGTACATTGTTGAACACCAACTTTTTATATAATTATCTAACCAAAAAAAAAGTATAACAGGTTTTGTGTAAAGTTATATATTAAACTCAAAACTTTATTACCGTATATAAAATTATACTTTGATATATTTTAAGAGTTGTTAGAATAACAGTAGTGGTAACACTATAAATGTGATTATTCTGACTCAGTAAGCTGAAGTGACAATAAAAAAAAAAAAGAGTTACTTGATTAAAATATTGACCATGATGACATTCCCCCATTTATTTAATGAAATATAATTTAATAATAAATTCAGTAATTATTTAAATTAAAATTGTTACTTGTTACCAACACTTTGGAATAAAGTGAAGTACACAACTACTTATGTTGTTTTTCTTCTTTGGTTTTTCTCTCTTTTTCTAACCTTCATCACCTTTAAAGTATGAAACTCCATTGTTATACCATAGTTTTCCACCCACTTCCTTTACCCTAAGCAATGCACATTCTTTCTTTATTCACCAATTTTCAACATTTAATCATTGCATCACTTTTTGTGTTAGGTTATTTGAAGGACCAAAAATTGAAAATAAATTTATATAACAGAAAATTATTTTCTGAAATTTCTAATATTTTGGACATTTCTTTAAACAATATATTATTAAGGTGAGAGACACATTGAAAAGTATTTTATACTTTGATCTATAAATTTATGTTTAATTTGCATATGGAATCACATGCAAGGAGGTGGCAAATGATGAAACCGGTTGTATTTCACGGGTGAGTTGTAGCCGTCAGATGCATTTTATTATCAGTGATTGCTGATTGCTGTGCATTGCATAAGAATCTTTTGATTATTTTAAGGGTGGGTCCCATTCGCGCAGTGACATGGACCACCGCTGAAGAAAAGAAACACATGTTCTATGACCATGATGTCTTTCCTTAGGTTAGTTGCCACGTGGCAGAATCTTACGCGAAACTGGGATGACGACAAAACCACCGTAGATGAGTCTGGACGCACCATTAACTATGTGTACCAACGCTCAGAGTATCCAATGCACACGCTAAATTATTTACTGGTACACGCATTCACACACAGTACTTTTTTCTTTTTTAACTCCATAAAAATAATTTACATAAAATTAAATACCTCAAAAGAAAAAAATGATCATAAAAAATTGAACACTTTCAAAAATACAACTCTTTTACTTGTTTAAAAGTGAAAGTATACTAGCACTGTTTATATTCCAAATTTCAAACTTATGATATTATTATTATTATTATTATAATATTTTATTAAAAAAAATCCTCGTAATCTGCCACTTAAAAAATGTGAATTATGTTATATTATTACCTGGCATCACAACCCACACCACACGTGCAGAAAAATTTGGCCACAGTTTTCAAACCTTTGGTTTATGCAACAAAATGCTAAAATATAATTTTGTATGCAGTGGGTGAGAGGCACTTTGTTCTGTGTTTGGTGATGAGGCAATTTTGGAAGCAAGAGAATCCACCTTTACAAAACCTTACCTTACTTTCTAAGCTACAATTCAGTGATTGCCAAACAAGGCATTAAAACAATAAAACTTATCTTCATTAATAATCATTAGTCACTGTATTTTCTACTTCAACTTGTTTGGGCCCAGATCTCAAATCCCACCCAATCTATATTTTATAAGCTTTCTTTTTCCACTCTCTAACACAACATTTTCAAACCATTAAAAAAATATACCATAATTTACTTTTCAGATTTTCCTATTTTTAACAACAATTCTACATTGAAACTTGAAACTGTCACAGGCCAGATGAATGTTTGCGACCACCTTTGTGGATTTTGTTAAAATGTTAGAAAACGTTTTTTTTTAATCCCTGAAATAATAGTTTGCACATTAAACTAAAAAAATTATATCTTTTTGGAAATTGTTTAAGCTTGTGAAATTAATTAATTTTTGCTATTTTGTCCAATTATTTTGGTGATCTCATCCTAATAATTAGATGTTAAAAACGGCATAAAGACGTAGTAGAAAGAATGGAAAAAAGTAGCAAACGCAAAACCTTACCGGAAAAGCACGTCTATGAATTTTGATTCACACTCAACTTAGTCAACAAAATTTGATACCCACTCAAAGTATGAGGTAAGTATAATGAACAAGAATTTCCCATAAAATACTTTGGGATGGTGCTAAAGAGACCATAATCATTGGTAAACCTTCACATAGCCTTAATTAGATTCTACATAGTTATTCTATTATTTTTCATTTTCATTTTAAATAGAGTTGTCTACTTTCTTAGAAAATTCCTAATTTTAATTTAATATTCTCAATATTGTCTATATATTATTTTACATTTTAATTTATAACTTTTTAAAATTTCAATAATGGTGTATAAAGAGTCATTAACCCTAAATTTGGTAACAAAGTTTGGGTTAGAAATGATGAAAAAATATGTATTATTAACAAAATAAAATTATTAAATAATGAATTTTCTGTTTCCATACTAGTTAGAAACTTTTTTAATAATGTTGCGGGAGATAAATGAAATACCTACTATATTGTTGGAAAACCCTTTATTTGTCTATAATTATTGTGTGAATGAATTTTTTGTCGAATATAAGTAAAAGACAATTAATCTAACAATACTAAGATTTATCCCATTCAAATATTTCTCAATTTTAGTTAAGTGGTTGATGTTTCAGAGAAAATATAAATAAAAGAGACATATACTCATGCTTTCAAGAATATGAAAATGATCACTTTTTTATATAACCCTCCAATTATTTATTCATTTAACACATCTTACAAACATATATTCATATTTAATCATTATATAAACAAACATAAAGTTCAGTTTTGATTCAAAATATAACTAAACCCATAGTTTTATATCAAATTTAATTTAATTTAATTAATAAAAGTATACGAAAGAGTATTTGCAATTTGGTTTTCAAGTCAAATTTACACTGTAACGGTTTATTTAATCTCCAGTTATTTTAATTATTCAACTTATTTTGAATTACTAATTTTATATTATACAATTCTATTATTAATCATACAATGTTGTAAAATATTTATAATTAAATTTAAAATAAAATAAAATACTAAATGAACACCATATTTTTTATTGTATTGATTTATGTACAAGTCTCACATTTATTAAAAATAAAGTTGAGTTAAAATATATATGTGAGTGTAAATTTTAACTTACAAATTGATCTAGGAAGTTAAGTTAGGATTAAAACTTACTTCTTGATATGGTATTAGAGTCTATTATAATGACTTCACCTTACAAGAAATTTTGTGGGTTGAATTAGACTTAAATACCACTTGAGCTTATCAAAATGACTTCACTTTACACACAGGGGTGTTCTTTATGTTGACAACTCCTCCAATGTTTTTTTTATCTTTTGTATATATTTTAAAAGTATATTTATATATTATTTATAATAATTTAGTTTATTTTTTTTAATTTGAAAATAATATTTTTTTCCCTCTTCTGTACTTTTTTTTTCTTTATTTGGTTTCTCTCTACTGTACCTTCGTATTTTTCTCACATATTCTTTCTATCTCAATTTTCACCATAAATCTCTTATCATTTTTAAAACCAAATTGCACCATTCTAAAATTGAAGAGTTAAGAAACATTTATATCGAACAATTTCTTCTTTTGAGTATGTTCATTTTCTATCTTTTTTTTTTTTTAAAATATGTTTTCCTCTTGTATTTATTGTATATAACTTTCTACGCTTTAGGCATATATCTATCTGTTAAACATCCTAAAATCATACTCTAATTTTTGATTAAATTCTTGTTTGTATAGATAAAACTATTTTAGGCTTTCAAGCTAAGGAAAGAACAATATTAGTAATTTATTTTAAGGTAAGGGAAGTTAATTATTTATAAGTTGTTAAGTTTCTTAAAATTTTGAGTCCTTGCTTTGAATTCTAATTTGGGGTATTCATAATCTTATCTTTTTTCTCAACAGGTGAGAGGTGACAAATTTATGTTAGAAAAATTATGATAAAGAGTAAAAGAATTGATTTTTTTTTAAAGAGGAAGGCTTGTGATGAAGATGAAAAAAATGCATATACGTCAACTAAACTTGAGAAATTTCTTGAGAATTCAAGAATTGAAGAAAATGAAAAATAACTCTCGAAAGTTCCTAGAGTTACATATTATGAATTTGAAAATTCTGTAAAATATGATCCAGAAAAATGTCCTCAAATTTGGTAATACCCTCAAAATAAAATTGAAGGGGTATGAAGGACTTATCTAAAATGGGATTCTAATGGAGTTATTAATTTTAAGTTCTGCTTTGGATCTTAAGGATGCTTATAAAGCTTTTAATACTGATATAATTTGCACTCTTGTATACAAATATTATCTCATGGATTTCAATGAGCAAGAAAAGATTAATTTGAATTTTCAACTTCAACAATTCAATTTTGATGCTCGTCAAGATTCAAATTTACAAAATTTATCAACAATGCAAGACCTTTTTAGTTTCTATAACTACAACTGAAAGATTTTTTTTCTGCAATGAAAATAATCAAAAATAGATTGAGAAATTAGAAGGAGGCTGAATTTTGAGCAAGTAGTATGATAATGTATATTGAAAGAGATATTGAACCAAACTTTAATTTTAATTTAATTATTGAATATTTTAAGCCATTGAAATAGCATAAAATAACACTCTAACTAAATGTAACTTTTTTTAATATATTATTGTTGATAATAAATGTAAGGCCCATTAAAAATCTGCTTTAATATTTTCTGCCCTAAAGTAAAAGGGTTGCCCCTTGTATTTGGGCCTAGGGCTGGCCTAAGTGATAAAACCAAACCCTAAGCTGGCCTAACACACTTACTCTCATTATTCCACAAAACCAGCCGTCATCCCTTCCTTGCTCCCACAAGACGCTCTGCTAGGGTTTTGCCCTAAGCCTTCTCGAACTAGCTCGGAACCAGCTCCTACTCCACATAAGTGCCGCTTTCTAGATTGTATGGGTTCCATTGCTATTCCTTCGTAGTTCACAGTTACAGTTTCGTAATACTGCGTCCTTTGTCCCGTTTACCTTCTATTTTCAGCTCGCTAGTCCGTTCCTAGAGCTGCAGTGCTCGCGGTCGTGCCGTCAAGGTTTTTGTTAACCCTTTTTCCAGGTACGGGAAGTTAGGGTTTCAAGTTTAAGTTGTTTTTGGCCTGTTCTTGAGTTTGTTGTTGATTGTATGGATTAATCATTCGTTTTGATGCATGGGATACTTTGTAGATTGGTTGGTTTGAAAAATATAGCTGCTGCAAGTGAAATAGTGGCGAGACCTGATAATCTCGTCCAAGCAAGCCAGTCTCACCTAGGCGAGACGAACAAGGACTCGCCCAAACCCTTTTGCGCGAAAGGTCGCCCAGGCGACTCGCTCAATTTTTGAGCGAGCGAACATCTCGCCCAGGCGAGAGGGGTCTCGCCTAAGCGAGATCCCGCGTTGGTTTCTTGATGCTTTTTTTCAAGCCCTCGCCTAGGCAAAGGGGGCTCGCCTGAGCAAGCACGTCTCGCCTGAGCGAGACCCTTCAGCCTGAGTGAGGGGCTGGGCGAGGCAGTGCACTGTTTGGATGCTTGTTTGCTCTTGGATGATTGGTATTTGGTTGGGTATGAATGTTATGATGAGAAACATGTATATAATGGAGTGTTATGTATGTGTGGCATGATTCATGGATTGTAGATGATGGGTTTGGTGTGAAAATTGACATGTGAACTAAATGAGATGGGTATTATTAAAGTGGCATGATAACGAGATGAGTTGAATCCTATGAGCATGGATGGGTTATGATGAGTTGGAATGAGTTGGACCTGGATACGTGAAAGGTATTGGCTTTAAAGGTTGACATAATGAATATATCCTTGCATGGCAAATACTATTTGACTGTGTGATCATGTTTTGTTTGTGTTAGTGCATAATTCCTTGGGGTCTCTAGGTGAGACTTTCAGGGTCGCGCTCCAGTGGTCGGGACGTAATTCCATGGCCCATGTTAGTGGGTGTCTATGGTGGTGTCCCATCTGTATAACTAAGTAAGGATTCGATAAGGATTCAAGGTAAGGATTGCATCCTGACACTCTAAGGGGTTAGTTAGTCTCACTTAGAGCGGACTGACTCATGTGGTGAGAGTAGCAGGCGACCTGAAATTCATTAAGGGCTAACCTTGTGGTGAAGGAAATTGATTCATTGAAACACTTGTAACACATAGCTCGGGGGCGAGCAACTCGGGGGTGAGCAGAGGTATCCACCATAAGTGCAAGCATCCGCTGAATCCGACCATGGTTATATGTATCCGGATGAGTCGAGTCGTGTCGTAGTCTATTGCCTGAACAGTCATAACATGCTTGGTTGATTTAAGTGTATAGTATTGTGGAATTATATCTGATTTGATGAATGAAATCTTTTGTGCTCTAGCTTACCCTACTTTCTTTGTTGTGTGATCTGCTGTGTGGTACTCTCTTTTGCGATGATCATCAACTTGTTGGTGTGAGTATATGCGAGGAACACCCGTAGGCAACAGGGGTGGAGATTCCGCTGCATAGTCCGCGTGGACTAGTTTATATTTCCGTATGAGTTTATCTAGGGTTTTGGCCCACGTATTTATTCGTCCTTAGATTTATGTACTTTTGGTTAAACTCTTCATCTAGTTTTCTTTTGAGCATCGTGGTGTGCCATGGGTTGTAAGGAGTTGAGTTTAAAACTCCTAGACTGCGCTTTTATGTTATCTTTCTTGTAACGCTTCCTTTAATTTCGCGTATTAAATGGGGTTTTACAATAAACTTTATGTTACACTTATATATATATATATATATATATATATATATATATATATATATATATATATATATATATATATATATATTTTGTTGTCATAATTTTTTTTATTCTATTATCATGTGTGTTTGTTTAGAATAAAAAAAAGAAGAAATTTTTTTTTTAATTAAAAAAATTATATATAAAAATATAATTTGCCCTCCGAAATCTTTTGCCCAAGTTCCCTCGGTGTCTTAAATACCTTAAATTATTATAAAACCCATTTTACTTAAAAAATAATTAAAACCACCATTTAATAAGTATTATAAAGATCATAAGAAATAAATATGAAATTAAGTTAGACTTAAAGTTTATTTCTTTACATGATATTAAAGTCTATCTTAATGACGTCACCTTACAAAATGATTTTGTGGAGTTGAGTTAGAATTAAAAATCACTTCTTTACATACCTAAATTATTATAGAACTTATTTTACTTTAAAATATTAAATTACTAGGGATAGCAAAGTGGGCCAGCCCGGCCCATTTTAGCCCGCCTCACATTTTGGCCCACAAAATGCGAGTCGGGTTGGCCCGCCCCATAGTTTAATGTCGGGTTCACTTTTCTGGTACATCCCGTCCCGTGGGTTGGCTTGCAGGCCCGCAGACTGGCCCACATTTGTGATGAGTGAAATTTTTTTTTTTGAGCAAAATAAAAACTTTTTATTGTTCATAATAATTGATATTCATTTTCTATCGAAATAATTCTAATTAATTTACCTGATCAAAAACAAGAAAAATAACAACGAATATTATAGTTAAAGTATAATAGTAACATGTTACCTTATAAGACATGTACCAAAAAATACATAAAAAGATATTTTATATTCAAGAACTAAAATCATTATCTTATATACAATGATTATACATAAACATAATAATAATAATAATAATAATAATAATAATAACTTAAAGAAACAACGTGATGAATGATGTGAGAACTAAAAAAATGAGAACATATAATTTTGTAAGCGGACCAGCGAGCCAGCCTGTCCCACTCCACCATTAGCCCACGCGGACTGCAGGCCTATGGGAGACAGACCATTGTAAACCAGCGAATTTAACATTACAATCCATTCAACTTTTTTTTTTTGTGCGGGCTGGCCCGAATTGTTATTCCTAAAAATGACCATTTAACAAGTATTATAAAGATCATAGGAAATAAATATAAAGGTTAAAGAGGTAGTATTTTAAAAAATACAACCTAACGGATTATCTTAAAGAAAACTACATAAATCACCATCACAAACTTATTCATCAAATGAAATTAAAAAATAAAACTACCTGATATCGTATCAAACATAATGATAGTATAATTGTGTTATATAAGTGCTGATTAATTTTTTCAATGGAACGGCAAGCAGTAGAATACGAGAGAGAAGATTAAAAGAAAATAATTAATGTTTTATATGTAAAAGGCGTATATATAGATATACACGTATATGCTATTGACTTCAATGATTGCTCAATGTTTGGTGTCACATTGTCACCAACAAATAAAAAAGGCGTATTTTGCATGTGAAGCACGTATACACTACAACACCACCCACCTCTTTTCATATTTTTATGTATTTTTATTCTTTAACTTGTCGAGTAATATGAATTATTAATTATTCATTGACGAAGAAAATTTCAAAGCCTTCGAGATTAAGAAATCTAAAAATTTGACCGTGAAACAATGCTAATGTAATGATGTTGAATTATTGATAAATTATTTCCAAAATAAATTGTAGATAATTCATGAACAATAATGGTTTTTATTCAATGATGTACACTAGTTGGTGTTGTTAAACATCGAAAATTCAATTTATAATTGTGAAAGATTTGTTCTGAAAGCAATAATGGAAAGACCCCTTTTTGGGTATATGAAAATTCAGAAAACTGAAAACTCAGTTTTTGTCTAGAAACTAAATATCTGAAGTTTAGTTAAAATGAAACACGTAACACGTAACCGCAGAGAAAAGGGACCGACAGAGAAAGAAAAAAAGTCAAAGGTTAAAATGGTCATAAATTTATTTTATTTTATAAAATTCAATTGATAAATAATTAGTTGAAATTAATTTTGAATTTTTTTAATTAACATTATTTTTGTTAATAACTTTAAAGTAATTTTAAACAAAATTTAATGTAAAATATAAATTTAAGTAAATTTAATATTGTTAAAAATATTTAATAAAAATATTAAATTGAATTAAAATATTTATTATTTATTAATTGAATTTGATTTCAATTTTGAAAGGATAAATTTGTTAAATTTTTAAAAAAATTTGATTAAATTGAGACAAAATAAAAATACAATGACTAAATTAAGAATTAGTAAATGACATCTGATGATAATGACACATGTCACTACTACATCACATTGTCACTGTGACACTACGTTATCTTAACACGTGAACAAATTTTAATTTTAAAAAAATCAAAACAAATAAAATCAAATAAATAACAAAAAAAAAATCATGAATTAACACGTAATACATCTTTAACATTGTTAGTACACTATTATCGAAAAGAACCTTACTACATCAACTTTTCCAAAATAGGACCAAATTGAGACAAATAAAAAAAATGGACCAAATTAATATTTACCTACACAAGTGAGGACTAAAAACATAATTTAACCAAAATGAAAACTTAATTATATGAAATGAAAACTGAATTGTATGGTTGGTCGGTATGGTTAAAAGTGGTTGCTCAATCAAGTCAACAAGAACCGATCAAGGAAACTACTTCAAGAAAGGTTGTCAGAGATGTTATCAACTCACTGGTTAGAGCACACCTTTAACTGATTATGGGAAATCACATCTGTCACCACCTTACTCAGTCTCTTAGTTACCGTCAACTTGATTGAGAATTAAAAATTTGGGGTCACACAACAAAGTTGTGCGGGAACACCCTCGACAAAGGCATGTTAATATTCTCTGTACCGTTTCTAAATAAGTACGTCGCCTACTCACACCATATAGTCCCTCTCAGGCAACGTAAGTTAGACTGTCCATAGGATTTCAACTTAATCCTTTATACAAATTATGTGTCGATCCGATCAGTCGACCAGATGGTACACCTAAAAGCCAATTAATCACTTAATTAAAATAAATAGGCCAGTAATTAGGATTAAGAAGGATTGAGCCGAGATTAGGTTAACCCTAATCGTTGGTCCATGAAAAAATATTATAAATACAATCAAAGATATGATTATTAAAACTTTTATCTAAATATTAATTACAATATTTATTAGTTAAACCAATCGATCTAGAGACTTTGAAGAACTTGGAAAATATTTAACTAGACATTCATACTTACAAGGAAAAAGAAATAAGAAAATATTTCATTCCTAAAGTTCAAAATGATTTCTTCTTATAAAGGTTGAGAGTTCGTAAAGACTTTTTTTTTTTCAAAACAAAATGTCTTTTTCCGTTCGCACATAGAATATTATATTAATATGAAGATACTTTTATACTTTGAATTAGACACGGAATAAATATAAAATAATTGAAATGTATAGTTTGATATTATCATTTATTTATATTATTTTAAAAAAATTGTTTTTCAAAACTTATTTATATTGATTTTAGTTCTAAATTATAAGCGCCACTTGTCAAGTAAATGAGAATATTAATGCTGAGATGTTGATGTACAAATGATTACAAATATAAAATAAAAGGTCAAAAATTCATTTATGTTACAAACAATACATCAATTTATATCTCAAAATAAATTAACCTAAACTCAAGGATACACATGCTACAATAAGTTTAATAATAATAAAAGGAAACAATATATAGATTTATTCTTCGTGATAGTTTTCTCAGTAAGGTAAGAAATTAAAACTAAAAATGGTAAAACATATCGATATACGCTCATTTGATGACACGAGTTGCAACATCCATGTACCCTAAACTATATATATATATATATATATATATATATATATATATATATATATATATATATATATATATATTAATGTTTTAACAAAAGAAAACATGTTAAACCAATTTCATAGTAATTTATTAGCACAATAAAATATTAACTTGTTTGTAAGAGTCAACTCATATTCAATCTAGTTCATAAAGGTTAGGAACACAAGATCGAGGACATAATATTGAATGGACCAAAAACATATATTGATAATAGATAAGATAACATACTACTAAAAAAATTGAATTAAATTCTTTTAAACACTATACACCCAAATAAAGTGAGAACTCATTTATATAATGTATGTTAACCCTCTACTTTATTGTAGGTGACATTAATTGTCCTGTGACAAAGGTCAAGTGGACTGAGCCACAATCGAATCGTGATGCTTTGATTGTTATACTCTTAAGTATAAAGAATTGCACATCGACTAATGGTTATAGCTTTTGGCCTAGTGGTAAACATCCTTACCATTGGTTTTAAAGCCAAAGTCATGATCCTGATGGGCAATTATTAACGGAGACATTTTTAAAATTTTAATTTCAATTATTATATCATATCTAATTTTTCATTTTTTTCTATGTGTAGGTGAATGTTGTTGTAAAATTTTAGTAATGTGTAATTGTTTAGTTTTTATATAATTATTTGAATTTTCTCTAGTTGTTATTTGATAATTTAATTTGAGATTTATATTACTATAATATTTTTTTTAATATTTTACATCATGAAAAGAAAAAAAGAGTATATTATTTTAATATTGAATATATTCCTTTGGTGTGATTTTTAAAATATTTTATAAAAATTATTTAATTGATATTTAGAACATTAAAAAGATGAGTATGAGTATAGATATAAGAATATACATGTTACCCGATTAAATAAAATGAGAATAAGTCAAAAGTTATATATCCACTTAGTTTGAAAATGAGAATGAGTCATCCATAATTAGAATTATTGATCCTATACCAAAAAATATCTACAATATGTAAAGTGAAAAAATATAAATCATAATATGAACATATATTTCATCATAACACAACTAAGAAGAAAGTAGTTCTTATTCAAACACCTACCATTATCTCTCACACAAAATACAATTAATGAATATAGAGAGAATTTCAATTCGATATGCAACAATTTAACTTTTCCAGTTACCTGAAAATGAAAATCTCAATTATCATAATAACTATCATACAAAAAAAAAAAGTCATAGCTATTAAACTAAATCCAACTCCAAAATTCATCATCAAAAATATAAAAAATAAATTATCTTAACTCCAAGTCAAATCCAACAAGTTGAATTTTAACACATAAAATTCAAATCCGATCATAGAAATTGTGATTGTCAAACTAACGATGTTATTACTTAATTAAAATACCATATATTCATATATACACTAGTACAGGAAGGACTTTTGGCAGCAGTTATTTTTGTCATTTTGTCTCGGTTCTAGAACCGAGGCATATTAGGCTAGGCCAAAAAGGTTAGCTTTTTGCCTCGGGTCTCAATCGAAGCAGAAGCTTCATATTCTGCCTCGGTTCTGCTGAGAACCGAGGCCATATGTGCCTCTCTGCATTTTCAACATCCCATCTTCTCCACCAAAAACCCTAGGTAGCCACCATGGTTCCACCACAACTCCATCAACCACCGCCACATCTGAAACTCAGAACCAAAGATCCGCAACCACTATAATTTTCTCCTTCATCGTAAGAGCAATTTGTGAATCGTGCCACCACCATGGAACCCCCATGTTCTTCATACACGAAAATGTGAACATCACATTTGCATAAATACAAACAAAAATCAACCATCTGCAGCAAATCACAAACCCTAAATCGCGTCTCCTCCCCCAAATCGCAAAACCACCTCTGTCGCAACGACAAGTTTCTTCACGCTGCCGCCACCTACACGTCTCGCCACCATCAATGACAAATCTCCATCCACGCATCTGCAACACAACATAATGATGCCCACTTTGCGAGCCCCAAATCACACTTCGCTAAGCCAGAACACAAATGAGCCAAACGTCAAGTAGTCGCAAGTGGTCGGAGTGCAACAGTAGCAGTGGAGGTGGGTGGTTGAGAGAGAACGCACACGCGAGGAAGAAGAAGAAAAAAAGTGATTCGCGATTTTTGAACCCTAACGAACCTTTTGGCCTCGGTTCAATTTTTAACCGAGGCATAAAACAGTTTATGGTAGCGATTCAATTCCAACCGAGGCCAAATATCACTGCTGTAGTGACATTTTTGAAATATTAGCCAACTTTTAGGCTTCGAGTCTTCAAAACTGAGGCATATAAGACCTTTTGGCACCGATTTTCTAATGAACCGAAGCATAAAAGTTGGAAAAAATTGCAAAAGTGCCACCGTACCATTTTATGCTTCAGTTAAACGATAACCGAGGTCTATAATATGAGTTAAAAGGCCAAAACTGCACTAGTAATATATATATATATATATATATATATATATATTATTATTTTTTATCATCAAATTTCATATACAAACACTTTCCTAAACATGCAAACAATACAAGAACCGATCATAAAAAAAAATCATGTAAACAAAATTTTAACTGCTAAAATACCTTCTCTCCACTAATATTTTTAGGACAAATTTATATTTTAAAAATGAAAGAAAAATTATTTCATAGTCTTAAAAGAAAAAATGATAACTTTATGATAAAAAGTTTAAGTAGTTATTTTTTTAATTTTCAAACTTTATATCTATTTACAAAATAAAAATAATATATATTTTTTTAATTGAAACTCGTCTTCCAACAGGATTAATCATGAATTTATGTGAGTACGAGGAGCAAGTCTACCTCACTCTATGTTTCTTTGGCCAGGTCGCTAGAGCTAATTAAATGTTATAAATAAAAAAAATATTATTATAAGTGAAAAGATATTTATTATTTGTAAATAATTTGAGGGAAAAAAAAACATTGGTGAAAGTGAAGGACAGAAAGTGGAGAGGCACGTGATGAGTGGGTTTTGGCCAATTGGATGCATCAGAGGTGTTTAGGGAGTGGGGTCGTGCCAGCCAAGCAATGTCCCATATTTTACTCTTTATTAACATATCATGTCACCATTTTATATATATCAATCATTTTAAATAATTTTACTATTTCCAAAATATACTTTTATTTTCATCATTTTCACAACTCAAAAATTAATCTCTGTACAAATTTTAACTTCAAATTTATTTTTTATAAGAAGATATTTAAAAATCAATTAGTTTATGATTAACTTTATTTTATTTTCTTTTTAACCACGTACATTCTTCATAATTTTCCTGTACGAGATGTTAGTTATCTTGATATAATTTTTTAAAATAATTTCATCTGTTCTATTTTGCAAAATTAATTATTTGTTTTAAATCATAATTTTAATCGTTGGATTAAATATATTTGTCCGTTTAAAAACAAATATAAGGAGTTATATTTTGTTTTTAAAGTAAATTATACAATATTTTATTCCTGTGTTTTATGAAAATAATATAAAATATTTTTTTTCTAATAAATGTGACTTTTCATGTGACAAATAAAATTTTACTTATAATCTACTCTCTGCATTTCTTGAACGTTGAGATACAATTTTCTATAATTTAAGTTAGGAATAATATATATATATTTTTATAATAATTAGCAATGAAAAATATAAATGTTTATGTTTCAATATTTTATTTTACTCTTTTACGTTGTCTTTTTATTTCCGATATTTAAAAATTTAGATAGAACTGAACATTGAAAATTTTAAGTTGGGAAAACATTATGATATTTCAAAATACAAAAACATTAAAAAAAGAATTTATAATGCAATTACAACATTGGAAGTTGACTTTTGCATTAACTTTTTCAAATTACACCTATAAGAAGACTTTTAATCAGTTCAATATATGAATTTTTTTTTACTGATTTTAAACTCTAGAGAAAATGAATATCTCATTAAATTAAAATGTTAAATTCTGTTATAAATATGAAATGAGAATTATTGTTGTTGTGATTGGTTGCAGGAAACATTAGTGATGTTAATAATTAAAATGTATACATATATTTTAGTACTGTGTTTGGATTTGAGAAATTATTGTATGAGGTATCTGTGAGTGGGTGGTGGTGGAAGCCACGCCACAGAAAATGCAGTATACAAAAAAGTGCTTCTCACCCATCAATCATCATCATGCAAATTCAATAATATCATTCATTTCTATTACACCTCTTTCTTCTTAGTGCTCTCTGCTTGTTGCATTCTTTCTTTTTCCATTTTAATCCACAACATTGCACTGTTATGTTTTCTCACTTGTTTTTCTTACAAACCTTCTTCTTTCAGATCCTTTCAATTTTTACTATTTTATTAAAAAATTTAAATGTTGTTAATAGTTTCAAATATTACTTACATTATTCGATAATTACTATGTAAAATATTATTTTAAAGGATGCTATATAACAAAAGGTAAAAAAAGAAAACTAAGGAAGAAAAGATACTATGAGAAAATTTCAAAAGATTCCTTTCCAAACAATGTCTAGGCAAACTTTTCCAGTTGTAAATTGAGTTTTGACTTAAATTTTAAACCAGTGCAGAGTTCTTGCCAATAAATTTCTTCGAAAAATTTCTTTACATTCTTTTTTTTTTAAGAAATGGTTTTAATTAAGTTCTAAAAATGCTAATGTAATAAATAAATATTTTACTTCTTCTTACATGTTTTTATTTTTTTTACAGTTTTACTCTTTCTAATTTGTCTGCTAAAATAAGCAATGCTATCATTTTATAATGCACGTATTAATTATTATTATTTCCTTCACTTTTCTTTTCATAAATTAGTAATAAATGATCAATCTCCACAACTATATATTTATTGGGAATGTGAAACTATTTTAGTAAAATTGTATAATACACACCTCTCTGTATATATTAATATTTTTCTTAATTCACGTATAAGTCTTAATCGGTAAATAAATTAGAGAGGAGATAATATATTACTAGCATAATAGCCTGTAATCAAAATAGGAAAAAAAAAAAAAAAACAAAAATAAAAAAAAGAAAAAAAAAAAAAAAGCGCAGTAAAAGAATATACGCCAGCAACATGAAACCTATTAACATTTCATCACTAGTTAGAAAACTACATTTACAACACGTAATTCATTGAAAATTCTATAATAGGAGTAATAAGTTTACAAATATAAAAATGTATCAATTTTACTAATTTGATATTACTTATAATAACGCAACTCATTGATAATACTTATATGTAATATTTATATATTAATCTTTGAGTAGATGGATTTAAGAAAGAGACGTGTAGATGAATTTGAGAGAATTTTAGAGTGAATTGTGTGTTACTTTTTCTTAAAAGAGAGTTAGAGGTAATAATAAGTAAATTAGGAAGTAGAGTTTGTAAGAGTTTATGAGTAATTTGATTAATCCGATAATTAAAAAAGATGTTTTAACATAAATAATAAGTAGATTATTATATTGTCCTTTATGTAATAAGTAGTATAAATTAATATTTGTATGAATTGGTTCCAACTCATATGGGATCAGATCCCTTCTCCTAACGCCATGCCTGGATCGATTACAACAACACTTGGATCATATGCCTCTTAAGTGGTTCCAACAACACACGAATTAGATCCCTCTTAAGTGGATTGGTTCCACACGTAATTGGATTGTATTCAACTTTGTTTATTTTCTTTCCCCTTCTAGACCTCATGAACAACCACTTCATATATCGATTTCAACTCTATTATTCACCATTAGGATCTTCTCGGTGCACTTCTCATCTCATTATATCAAACATGCACACACAAGAATAAAATAGACTTTGCTCAATTAATCCTCTTAAATCTACTTAGGCGTGATTGTAAAAGTTGTACATCTCGCAAATCATTGTTTTTAATCGCTGATGATTCATCATAACATAATAATTACCTCTTAATCCATCTTTCTATTCTCTTTCAAACAACAAATACACTCAAATGAACACAACTTAAATATAAAAAAAATTAATAATATATATTACTATAGAAAATATAATCATCTTTAATCATTTTTGCTCACAAATTCTCTCATCTTATTTTTTTTTACTCTATTAAACATAAAAAAAATGTTTATATATGAGTTTCACTCACGTTATTCAAAATTCAGTCACATTACATCTCAGAAATTGCTGGACCAAATCCCATGAAAACAGACATCACGGTAATGTAATAAAAGATTTGACATTAATTAAAGTTAAAATATTGACAAAACATGAGTAAACAAGATAAAAAAAACTAAAATGCATTGAAGAAAAATTGCATTATTTGAGAGGTGTTTCTGATCAACCGAGGAGGAGAGCATGAATGCATATTTGATGGTTGATAGAAAGCATAATGATGAGACAGTGGAATTGAAGGGAAGATTTTCCATTATGAATGAAAAGACGTCATAAATAGTGTGGTGAGGAAGTGAAATGAAACACAGAAAATACATTACTTTATGCTCTCTTCTGCATCCAAATGGTCAAACATCATTTATGTTCATAAATAGACAAGGCAACCCCTCCAACCACGAGACGCAGATTACAGTTTTGCACTTTCAATTAAAAATGTGGCATCTCTGCATGCTCATACCTAGCTGTCACTGTGTCACAACACACTCCTGAATGCACCACTAAATGCTGCAATAAATACTGTGTTTAGTTCAAATCAACGAGGCAAAAAAATATTTATTCACTGTACAAACAAATTATTTCTTTTACAGAATGCATTACTTATTTTTGAATGCCACTTCCCATATAAGTGATTTCTTTTTAACTATATTTTAAATGGAAGGATAATGAAAGTTTTATTTTTCTCTCAAAACTAAGAGATCGATAATATATTATTAGCCTTATGTTTTAAGAAAGTAGATGCATATGCATCCTAACTCCTAATAAATATGTCACAAATCATAACAACCATTATCAACACAAAATGTTAATATTTTAATGTACTTGCAGAGATAGTGAGTGGTAGCAAACAACACTCTTACAAAAATTATACGAATTTGGATACAATCAAATGTCGGAATGGTGTATAAGCAGAACAGAGAGAAAGAGCAAAATTAAATTTCTAATTTAAATAGAAGAATACGAAAAAAAAAATCAGTCACGTTGTTTACGTTTAACTTCTGAATTTGAAAAATCCAGCTTATGACAGCAAAAAAATATTTGGCACGTAGCTACGCACTGAATATCCATCTGTTCTTGTGGTTGTATATCGTGGATGCAAAATTTTAGTGCTTCTTCGTCGTTACCAATTCAAATACAATACGAATAAGTATATTTAATTTTTTTCTAACAATATAATCTTTTTTTTCCAAAAATCAAATCGTTTCATATGCAATTGTTTTTTTTAATAATTAGAAGTTTAACAGGGAGCGTGTAAGAGCGTTTTGGACGCGTGAATTGTATTTTGTATCTTTAAATAGGAACACGCATTGGAAGAGTATTTTGTAAAATTGTGAAAAATGACATAGATGACAAAAGAAAAAAATAAGAAAAATAAAGAAATAAAAGGAAAAAAAAATTCCTTGCTTAACAGCAGCTGCCAATGTGTTAAAACCAGACACGTCCTCTTCCCTTTTTTTTGTCAGAAAGAAAAAAAAAAAGAGAAACAGAGAGAGAAATGGAGACAGAGACAGTGATGAATGAATGAAAAATGAATCTGGTATAAGTAAGTCATAGATTTCTTTTTCTCAGAACTCCACCTCTCTCTCTTTCTCTCTCTGGAACTTCACTCCATCAAGGTTCCAGAGAAAACCGCGTACTCTTTAAAACGCACCAACAGAAGAAAGAAAGAAAGAAAGAAAGAAAAACGCAGAACTCAAGAACATCCCAAGAAATTCCAGCAATGCCGTTTTTTCTTTAAGACCCTTTCATTTTCTTCCATCAAGAACCCGTTTTGCCACCGACCCATTACTCCAATGCTTCCCCTTCGCCTGAGCGCCGTCGTTTCTTCCCTCATTCTCTGCTTCCTCTTCCCCCCGTTCTTCTGTCTCGGAATCCGCTCTTTTCCGACCGCCGAGGACGGCGGCGCGTTCTTCCACTACGCGGAGGCACCGGAGTACCGAAATGGGGCGGGCTGCCCAGCTCCCTCAACCCACACCGCTATCCCCTCGTGCGACCCGTCTCTGGTCCACATCGCCATGACCCTCGACTCCGGCTACCTCCGCGGCTCCATCGCCGCCGTGCACTCCGTTCTCCGCCACTCCTCGTGCCCGGAAAGCGTGTTCTTCCACTTCGTCGCGGCGGAGTTCGACCCGGCAAGCCCGCGGGTCCTGACCCGTCTCGTTCGGTCCATCTTCCCTTCTTTGAACTTCAAAGTCTACATCTTTAGAGAAGACACGGTGATTAACCTAATCTCGTCTTCAATCAGACTGGCCTTGGAAAACCCGTTGAACTACGCGCGCAACTACCTCGGCGACATGCTGGACGCGTGCGTGGACCGCGTGATCTACCTGGACTCCGACGTGGTGGTGGTCGACGACGTGAGGAAGCTGTGGCGCGTGCCGCTCACGGACGCGCGCGTGATCGGTGCGCCGGAGTATTGCCACGCGAACTTCACGAAGTACTTCACCGAGGAGTTCTGGAACGACCCTTTACTCTCTCGCGTGTTCTCTTCTCGAAAGCCTTGTTATTTCAACACTGGGGTGATGGTGATGGATTTGGTGCGGTGGAGGGAGGGGAACTACAGGAAGAGGATTGAGAACTGGATGGAACTGCAGAGGAAAAAGAGGATTTATGATTTGGGTTCTCTGCCTCCTTTTTTGCTTGTTTTTGCAGGGAATGTTGAAGCCATTGATCATAGATGGAACCAGCATGGGCTTGGTGGGGACAACGTTAATGGGGTGTGCAGGTCTCTGCATCCCGGTCCTGTTAGTTTGTTACATTGGAGTGGAAAGGGGAAGCCATGGGTGAGGCTTGATGAGAAGAAACCATGTCCTTTGGATCGTCTTTGGGAGCCTTATGATTTGTACAAACCCAAACAAACGAGGGATAGGGTGAGAGATCAGAACTGGGGGTTCTCTTCTTCTATTTTGGTTGGCTATGCTCATGATTTGTTGTGATGATGATGATGAAGAAGAAGAAGATGATGATGATGATGGTGATTCTTTGGTACATTTGTTGTTCAGAGATTCTTTGTTAGCAGTGTACAGAACAGATTGAGTAGAAGAGATTGATTGGGGTTCTTCATTCTTTATGTAGAATTTCTCTCTTTTCTTAAGACGTTTTTTAAAATTCTTGTGCTTTACAAAGTATGAAATTTCGATTCTTTTCTCTGCTGGTGGAGGGTTCCATTGGAACGATTTTGGTGGGTGGGTTCAGTTCCTTGTATGGGACCATTGATTGTATGTGCGAAACCAAGTGCAGAATAACAGACAGTTGTTCATTGTTTTATTTGGATTCAGTTTCTATCACCCTTTTGTTTCCTTTCCTACCTGACAATTTCACATTCAATGGTGCGGTGAGGTTGAACAATCTGGTGTTGAACACGTACCAAAGTTAAACTTTGCTCTTCATTGACATTTTCGAACACCGTAAAATATGAAAAATTGTCGAATTATCTGGTGTGTAAAGCAAAATTCCAGATTAGGATAAATATAGGTAGAGTGAATAAATGAAAAGACAAAGCGGAAGGCACATTGGCACTTGTCATGTTATGATTGAGAATTGATCACGGAATGACTATGAATTAAGGCTAATAAAGGGCGAAACAAAGTGCACATGAAAGGGTGTTTGTTTAAAGTGGTGGTTGGTTCGCTCACGGTTGTTTCCTTTGCCATGAGGAAACTGAAATCATCGTAGTTTTCACTTATCAGCAACTTTAGACCCCACAAAACAGCTAATGCTATTTGGAAAGTTCTTGGCGTAAGGATTAATCATTGCAGTTTCATCTTGACTCGCAATTTTCGTCACAGGCGTCATTTCACACAGTCTTCTCAAGACTTCCATGAGAATCCAAGGAACGCATTCGTAGGAATTGGTATAAGAATAACACTATTATTGGTTTATACTTTATACCATTATGCCACTTTTTTTTCATTTTTCTTTAATTTCCATTGTATATGCCATTTGTCCAACATGAAGTCATGCCTTGCTGTTCTGGTTTACCAAAGTTGACCACATGAGGTGTACCGTTACAATGTCTGTTTCAAATGAAATTAACAAATTTCGCGTTTGCTTACTCAATTAAACTATTGGGAAAATGCGGTCATTCTTAATATTCTTAGTGCTAATTGTCAATTGCATTATTTGCAACATGTCGTCTAACAGAAAAGAGTTCCATAAAAAATGATCCAGGAACAAAAAGTTAAACAGTTGTTGCAGAGGTATAAAAAGAATTGGAGTTTGCCAGAGCCATGTATTTCCTCAATTGAAATCTTAATGCCAAACTGTGTTTTTTTTTTCCCTATTTTATTCGGATATAAAAATAAGAAAAATGTCACATTGAAAGCACTATTAGCCTAATGTGCTACCAGAACATGATGTATAGAAGGAACAAACATTAAAATTCGGAGTACAAAACATGTTGGCAACTGCCAATTGCATTGCTTGCGTCATGTCTGCAGAAAAAAATGACATCAAAGGACTATGATTGAGGAACAGAAAGGTGAAGAAGATACTGTAGTAGTATAAACAGAAGTAACTTTTGCTATAGAAACATTGATATCATAAGGGGTTTGAATTTATACACTCCTTTTTCATCAACCTTGCAAAAAAGGTGCCAGCTATATGAACCGTGTCAACAAATTAAAAACAGGAAAAAAAAAAGGACAAATCATACTTCTCACTCCACAATAATATTCAATACATGACTCTCAGATCAGCCATCTGATTTTAATTTGATTATTAAACATGTAATGTTGTAACATGACTGTTTCGATGTCTTTTTCTGTTCATTTTAAATATGTGAATCTAACACCATGTTCCCACCTAGAATCCCAAGCAAAATGCAATAAGAAATTAAGGATATTATTAGTGACAATAACTGGATCACCTCCATCACCAGCATAATCAATTAATCATCCCCCAAGGTTTCTACGAATTGTTTCTACTTCTCTGCCAGTAATTTGGAAACCCTTCTTGAGAATTTCATCAAAAATTTCAGGCTTGCTGGCAAATGTTGCAAGTGATGCTATTTGAGTACCTGGGTTCTGGCTATTTAAACCAGAAAGCGCTAGTGCTGGTTCCCTTAACGCATTGTTGGACAAGAAATGTATCAGGCCCTTTGGGAACACAAAAGACTCACCGGGCTTCAGGTTCTGGGTAAACACACGGTTATTTGTGTCAATAAAGCCCACAAGAAGCTGGCCCTTGAGGCAAGTGACCACTTCGGAGGCCCGCGGGTGGGAGTGAGGTGGCACGATCCCATTCGCCGCTATATCAACCCGGGCCAACACCAGGCCCAATGTGTTAAGCCCAGGAAGATTAACAGTGTTGGTGGCTATGACACTGAAGCCAAATATGTTACTAGTGTTACCACTCTTAGACAAAGCAGAAGTCACAAAATTCGACGCTGTAACTTTATCTGGGTTGATACAGGGCACCCCATTAAGGAAAAATTCACCTTTGTTATCAGCAACACAGTAATCTTGAAGCGGGTCAGGGTCGGGTCTGGATTGGCCCAATAGAAGGAATAGGGTGAAGAAAAGTAATTGAAAATAGTTTCTCATTTTTGCTAGAATTGAAGAAACAAGTGAAAGGAGAATTTTTTTGATGTGTTACATTGTAACTTGCATAAGCAAAATTGTATATAAATAGTTGTAGAAGAGAAAGAGAGAGAAGGTGGTTGATGTTGATATTGATTTAACTTCCATGTGTGTTGTGGGGTGTGGTGATTGAGTAGCTTAAGAGCATAGGGTGAGGGAAACAAAGGCAAAACTTAAAGTAAGTGTGATCAATTCAAATTAAGCCACACACAAGAGGTGATGTGTACCTTCTATTTGACTGAAAATGATTTTTGATTAACTACTATGTTTACCATTCCCAGGCCAAGTCCATTCTTTATTTGGGCTTGGGCCCAATTTAGATCACGATATGCAAATCTAACGGTGTCGTTTGAGGTAGTAGGGACTGATACGGCATCGTTTTGTGTTCTTATTTGAGGGTGTAGGGGGGTAGGACCTTATATTATATGGTTATATAGTTTTAGTTCAGCCGATTCAATCATGGTCCACATGTAGCCCAAATGCTATACATATTATAATAAATTTTGAGACTCGTCACATGCAAACTTTCCACACGCGGCGTGAGAGTTTTAGGTTGTGGCGATGTGGGCCTTCCTTCCTTGCCTTACATTGCTGCTTGATCTCATCCATGTATCTAATCTAATCTAATCATCACTGCATTGGGGTTAATGGGTCTCTTTCTTTGAACCATCTAGTATAGAGATATTCGTTAGTTTAGTGGGAGCAAGGAAAAAAAAATTAAGTGTGGTTGTGACTTGACTTGTGATCTCCTTGTTTTATTATTCAGTGCATGGTCACTTGTTTAGTTGAAGCTATATGATTTGAGTAATTATTTGCTAAAAAGGGTATAGTTTCTTTTTGTTCCTTTTTTTTTTTAACCTTTGTACAAGGTTCTCCCTTCATCATTCTATGTCCTTTCGTTGTGTTGTGATTCAACGTTGTGTTGTGAAGTCTAATCCAAATTGATTCAACGTTGGCCCTCACTGGAAAGCAGTGGTACTTATTGGCGTTAAAAGTTACCAAGTTGTGATTTAGAAATATCGAGTAACTTTGCACTTTGCACTTTGCTCTAAGTTTTGCTTTTGGGATTGGATTTTTTTATTTTTATGATTGGGTTTTTGGTGTTGGGAGTTTCCTGAAGTGCCACAAGCAGACAAAGGGTGTTGTTACTGTAGACAAGTGAAGTAGAATTTGATGTGAAGGAAAAAAAAGAAGAGTATTCTCTCACTCCAAATCCACATGCACATGTTCCTGCTATTCCCCTTTCTCATCATTTGCTGCAAATTATTTTAGACTCTTCTTTTTTTGTCCCATTGGGAGGACTCTTACTCCTGGTCTTTTCAGTGAGATATCCAGGAATGGTTATTCCCCAATTGCTTGTTTACAGGTCGTATAGTGCATAGCTTCTGTGGCGAAGTAGTAATTTACTTCCATTGGTGAATTTCTTGTGGATGCAACAGTGTTTGAAGATAAGGTAAACACGTTTGTCATTAAGGTTCTTTCAGATTAGAAGTTGATTATTTTTGTATTATTGTTGCAAATCTGTCTTGCTCTCTGCTTGGATCACATCCAAATTTATGATTGTTGAAATCCTGTGCTGTTTATGGTGGTGGTTGTGAGTTGTCTTTGTGTTGGTTGTCTGCAATTATGCACAAAAGTTTTTGTTTTTTTCCCTGATATTGAAGCAGATGGGAGAAAGTGCCGCTTCCAATCCTTCTTTGCAAGTGTCTGTTTCATTTGGGAGATTTGAGAACGATTCCTTGTCTTGGGAGAGATGGTCCTCTTTCTCTCCTAACAAGTACTTAGAAGAAGTTGAGAAGTGTGCCACACCTGGATCAGTGGCTCAGAAAAAAGCCTACTTTGAAGCCCATTACAAGAAGATTGCTGCCCGGAAAGCCGAATTGCTGGCTCAGGAGAAGCAGAAGGAGAATGATTCTTTCAGATCAGAAGAACAAGATGAAATAGATCTGGGTGGCAACACTGATGTACAACTTGATAAATCCGACACTCAAGGTTTCGATGAAGGAGTTACACAAGAAACCAGTTCTGTTGCTGAGATCCATAGGACCCATGTTAATGATTCTGAGGAGGAAGTTGCAGTTTCAAGAGATTACGAAAGTTCGCCGGTTGAGATGGAGAACAAGGAAGTGGAAAGTATATCACATGGTTCCTTCCAGATGGATGAACCTGAAGATGTATGCGTGAAACAAGAAGAAAGTCCTAACATTGAAGATGAAGATGTGAAGGAAATTTCCCACGTTGTGTACAAGGACACAGCAAAGGCTTCAGAAGTTGAAGCAAAAGATGTGAAATTGGTTCAACCAAAGGAATCTAAGGTTTGATTCAATTCATATATCCATCAGATTCATGTTCTTTATTAAGGGTTGGCAATCTGGTTACCCTGGTTTTAATTTCTCTCCCTCTTATTTGGACAGGTTACCTCTGTGAACAAGGGTAGCCATGCAGCCAAGACAAAGAAGAAACCAATGCTACATACTTCTAAGGCATCCCAGATTTCCACACCAAAAAGTTCAAAGCCTGCATCAACTCCTACCAAAACAGTAACACCTGCTTCTTCAACTAAAAAGGGAAGTTCTCCATCTTTGTCTAGGAGGCAAATTACTTCTAGTGGGGAGAGCAGAAAATTTGCTAACAAACCTTTGCACATGTCTCTGAGTTTGGCTCCAAGTAATCCTGAGCCAGCTCCTCAAGCTACCATGAGGAGATCTTTAATCATGGAGAAAATGGGGGATAAGGACATAGTCAAACGAGCATTTAAGACATTCCAGAACAGCTTCAACCAGCCAAAAGCTTCTGGTGAAGACAAATCTTTGATAAAGAAGCAGGTAATTGGAAATCTTTATGCACTACTGTTCATCATTGACAAATGTTTTTTATACAGTGCAAATAGTACTACACAACTGTAGAAAATCATATTGATTTAAAAATGTTTTTCTCTTTATTTCCTGTGCAGGTTCCTTCAAGAGGGACCGTGTCAAAGGTTCCAACATCTACGGCTTTGAGGAAAGAAAATGGACGGTAAAATTTTTAATCTGCACTGATAATGAGTTTTCATTGCACAAGTTTCTTTTTCTTTTGTATATTTCATAGTCCTTTTCTCTTTGTCTCTTTCATCCTACTGGTGCGCTCAAGATTACCATTTGATGAGGTCATGTTTTTGTTGGTAGCTTTCTTTGGGAGAATTTTAAGCAAGGAAACAACCGATATTGTAGAATACAGGAGGAAACGTAGCGAGTTATTGTTATGCAAATTGATTCAAAAATATTTTATAACTTGTGATTTTGTCCAACACATCTGTTGTAATTTTAATTAAACCTTTTCCTTAAGTTGAAAATTTCTGTATATGACCCTCTCGAAATTATTTGTGAATAGGCCAACTAAGGTTGAGAGTGCGGATAAAAGTGGAAATGCTGTACGAACTTCTTTTGGCCCAAAAAGTGATATCAGAGCAGAGAAAGGAAAAGAGGTAGGACTAGCTCTTGGTTTTTCCCTATTACATTTCAGTGCCTATAACATGGAATATTCATAAGATTATGAGAATTCAACCTTTTCACTTTCTATTTCTTAATCAGTCTTCAAGAAAAATAGAGGAAAAATCTAATGCTAGAGAAGTAGAAAGAATGCGTCTTCAATCAAAAGTAAAGGTAAACGCCCTCTTTCATGCTCCAAAATGTTTTTCTAGAAATGACTAGCAGTTCCTACATTCCCTCTTGCTAATGGTAAGTGTGTCTGCATATATCTACTGTACTAGGAAAAATGCTAGAAACACCCTCTTTGAATATATTCCCTGGTGTTAACTGCTGTTAACCTTGTGAGTGCTACTTATTAAATAAACTTCACTTATGTTATAAGTTCATTGTTTTTAAGAAAATTTAACTAATTTTAAAGTATGTGTTAAACTGTTTATTCCAACACTCATGATACTTAGGTATTCTAATATGTATAATAGGTGATATGAGGTTATTAATAAAAAATGGACATTACTATTTTTCATCTATAAATGGCTTTCTGAACTCTGTATGCATCAAACGCAGGAGGAAAAAAAAGAGGCAGAGATTAAAAGGTTAAAACATAATGTCAAAGGCACATCCACACCAGCTTTTTACCGTGGTCAAAAAGTAGTAAAAAGTCGTCCAGAAAAGGTACAAGTTGTACATTTTATCCGAGATATGTACCCTACATAAATTGTAGTTTATACTTGTCTGCTGAATGTTTCTTAAATTCTTACCTTCGTTTTCACTTTGGGGGTAATAACTGATAATTTATTTTCTTTATATTTAATACTGTAAAGCAATTTGTAAAACAGCTTCTATTGATTGCATTCTGTTTCTGGAGACACAACTTAAATTACTTAAACAATAAAGCTTAACTTTGAATTGAAGTAAGCTGAAACTTGTGTTCCTCAAGTTATAATTACTGGAGTCTGGTGATTGTTGACAAGAAAGGGAGATCTATGTGACCTAGTTGTTTTGTTATTCTGTAAGAATGAACCTGTTTCTTGCCAAATGAGCAATGTGGTTGATGGAGATGATAATATAAGTTCTTTTTACAATATACATTCCGTTAACTGTTATTTGTAATTTCAGGGTGATGCTAAAAGTAAAAGTTAGAATCCTTGGTGTCCCCACAAGTGATAAAGGTGAAGAAGAAGGAGAAAAGAGGTTAAATACACCAGTGTATCAGGTAGACCTGTATGTTCAGTGGAAATGTTTGTGGAAACAGCTCAATGCTGTGATATTCATGTTTGGTAAGCAACAGTGGAGCTTATGAACATTGTGAGGAGTAGGAGGAAGGAGTAGGCATCATTTATTGATGATAATTTTCTTCCTTGCACCCCTCGTAGGCATTATGTTGATTAGGAAATAATATTGTATAATGTAATGTAAGAAATGCAAATATCTATTGTCATTGGTTGCATTATTATTCTGCTTCTCTACCCGTCCTATGTGGGTGATTGATATGGTTTTTAACATGTTGTAGACCATGTATCTCTAAGAAGCTAAGGTGATATAAAAGTTGTCTAAAGTTCAACTCGCCTATCTCCCCCATTCACATGCAATGATGCAAGACTTTGTTACATTGGGAAACATGATTGAAGAATTTTCAGAACCAAGGAACAAGACTAATTAAGTGGGTTACACAAAGCAGATTAATTTCAGTATCAAGTTTGACATATGTTCTCTCCAATATACACTAATCAGAAATAAATATTGCTGGATGTGCTACCTATACGAGGAAGAATTCTTATGCTAGCAACTTGAAATTTTGAACTTGTACAATAGCCTCTATCTCTCTCTCTCTCTCTCTCTCTCTCTCTCTCTCTCTCTCTCTCTCTCTATATATATATATATATATATATATATATATATATATATATATTTATATATATATATTTATTTTTTT
>Ga0214542_1004398_pt1 | contig 27962 bp, 11 predicted proteins | sample CNSS1metaG_FD_160096 | JGI IMG/M metagenome (GOLD analysis project Ga0214542, IMG submission 160096) | Root nodule microbial communities from cowpea collected in UCLA plant growth center, Los Angeles, California, USA - CNSS1 | ecosystem: Host-associated > Plants > Roots > Nodule | place: USA...
CAGGGTAAAGGGATAGGAAGTGGATTAAGCTTATAGGTAGTGTAATGAGTGAGAGGAAATGCATTTGGAATGATTTGATGTTTAAATAAAATCTGAACATGTTGCTAAATTATTAGTGGATGTTGTGGGTCAATGATAGTAAAGAAGAGTTAGTTGAGAAGAATGGTAGAAAAGTGGGGACTAAGAATTTGCGTGAGATGGGCAAGAGGAGTGGGAAGATATAGTGAAGGATGAAAGGATACACGAACTGTTGATTGGGTATATGGGGTGTATGGATGAGCATAATGGTGCAAAAGAGAGATATAGGAATGGGATCTGTTATTTGTGAATTAAGACATGATGGCATGACTTAAGAATAAATAAACCTCTAATGGAAATGTGTGAATGATAATGTTGGGGCTATAGCGAAATTAAAATAGATTGGGAATTGGCAATAGATCAGGACTGAGTACTGAGACCCAAAGGGGAATTGGCCTTAGAGGAATTTGAATTGTAGAACCAACCAAATCGAGTGCCAAAACCAGCTGCATAGTGCTTCTGGTATGGCGCCTGGCGGCCCACTAATAACCGCCAGGCGATAGACTTAGCATGAGAGAATATGCACCGTGGAGCACCTATCGGCACGATGTGCTCCGCCAGGCGGTGACGAGAAAACAGTAACTCTAGAATGACGCTGGCGCCGGGCAGTCAGTGGTTACCGCCAGGCGGTTTGGAACAGTTTCGCTTGGCGACGTGTGGTCCGAACCAGGCGGAAATGCTATTGTTCTTGCTTTCTTGGTGTGTTGCTTTTAATTAACGATGTTGCTTCGCTTGGATCGGGAGATGTTGTGCCATGAGCGGGTAGGTTCATGGATGGTTGATGACATGTGATGATATGAGCGGGGAGGTTCATATCCAGTTACTCTCACGTGGGGATACGAGCGAGGTAGGTTCGTATGTTCCGTGCTCACGTTGAGAGATGCCACGTGCGGGGAGGTAAGGGGCTGGTGGATCACATGTGTTGGACTACGGGCGGGCAGGTCCGTAGAGTAGGACTACGAGCAGGGAGGTTCGTAGAGGCAGGACCACGAGCGGGCTGGTTCGTGTGAGCATCATATTCCCGAGCCCAAGGCTAACCAGTTGTGTGATTTGAAGGCTCTAAAGCCTTGGGGTTAAGGTCTTGGCCAAGAGTTATATACAATGAATAAAATGAGTATATGATTTATCTTGTGTTTCATATGCTTGTTATTTTATTTTCTCAGCTCACCCTTTCTGTTTGTGTGTGGCGATGATCGTGTAATTCGTTACACGGGAGCTGATGTTGATACAGGTGGTGCTGAGGATGTTCAGATGGCGGAGTGAGGGTTAGCGTGGGATTAGAGCTAAGATTTTCTCTTACATGTATTACTTTATGTTTTTATTATAAACACGAATAATGGGAACTTGTAACACTTGGCTAATTATGTTATAAGTTTTGGCGCGTGCTTTCATGAAATTAAATTTTCCCGCATTGGGATTTTTATCGAGATGACTATTAATATAATTAGTTCTTTTATTATTTATTTTTAAGTAATATTCCCTAGGGATGTTACATTGAGCGCTACCCAGTTTTCAGCATTGCGTCTTATTGGTAAAATGAAAATTCTCATTTCATTAACTGTCGGATTAAGATGAAATTTTGACAGTTGATCCTAGACACGTGAATATTCATTTTGACCGGTGAGATCTTTGTTTTGAAATCTGTGGTTAGAGAAATGGTTTCCACCATTTGAATGTATTTCACGTATAGTGCCAATTACTCCGTTTTCCTGTTTTTGCTGTTTTGGTTACTTTGGATGTACCTTTAGGTAACAAAAATTCCAGGTGTACCTTGACTCTACAGAAGCCACTGGATCACAACCACATGTGACGGAGGGCCATAGTGACGGAGAGGGCGTAACGAAGCTAAATCATGGAATCACTAATTTGTTACGAATGAGGCTACCACAGAGGCTACGACGGAGACGGTGCAACGGAGACAGGACAACGAAGATAGCGGAACCGAGATGACGCGACGAAGATAACATTGACAGAGATGGCGTGACGAAGACGGTGCAACGAAGACGACGCGATGAAGACAACGCGACGAAGACCGCTACAACAGGGGCTACGACATAGGTTAATCGTGGAGCAGAATCGATTGATATTGGTTGAACGATTTGGTTGAACGTCCACTGTTAACTTGTTTTTCGAGTGAAAGGGAAAAATTCATTCAACTTTTCTGATTTGGGAGGGAACACGTGAATTCACTCAGAGAAGAATGTGTTGCAATTTTAGGAGGTCATAAACCTCCTAAAAAAAATAAAAAAACCCCTCTATTATCAACTTTTAGAAAATCCATCATAATTAGCCCATATGATCTTTATTTGTGGAGGTCTTTTTAACCTCCATAAAATGACCCACACTATATATCTTTTTTTTTAGTGAGCTTACCCTTCTTCTGTGTTTCTGTGTTGTTTGTCTTTCTTTTGTGATGATCACCTATTGGTGGGAGTAGATGTGGTTGCAATGTCAGAGGCACCTCTAGAGGATGATGAGGCATCTTTTAGGTTGGTGGAAAGTTTATGTGGGAGCTGTGGAAAGTTTATGTGGGAGTTGTTGTAAGTGAGTGATTCATACTTAGATATTAGAATTGATTCTGATTCTTAATTGGTTTGTATAAATGTTATACTTTTATAGTCCTATCTGTTCTAGGACTATATTAATATACTTTATACACTGGATTTTCTATTTTGACTCCCATAGTAAAACAATCCTACTTTATTAGTTTTTAAGCTGTTAAAATTGGGATGTTACCAATTAAATATTTTTAAATAATTTACAAAGAAATTTTCACACCGATTTAATCGGTTATAACTTAAACATTGATTAAGTTAAAATCATAATTAATCATGATTTATATATATATATATATATATATATATATATATATATCATGTTTTTATTACTATATATTTAATAAAAAGTATAATTAAATAAAAATATAAAAATAATATATCAAATAAAATTTATTTATTTATTTAAATTTATATTTTCTAAATTAATTGCATTATTATCATTATTATTTTGAAGTGGTGTAGAACAAATAATATGAAGAGAATTTAAAAAACTAAAAGCAAAAAATTTAAAAACATTTTCAAAAAATAGAAAGTTAATTGGATAAGACATAAGAGTCAACAAAATGTAGTTATGCAACCCTCCTATTAATTGAACTTCATAATGTGCACCTTTCCTTCTCTGCACGGGTTACAAATTTTTAGATATTCTGACCCATGAAACCCTAGTCAAATTATTTTTAGTATCTAAAATTTTATTTTTAATATCTTTTAATCAAATTTTATGAAAAGTCATATCTTAAACTTATTATCATTGACTCTAATCTTGATTATAAATGTCTTAATTCCATAGTTTATTGAACCTAATGCCAATGTGGGAATTGTTTAGTTTATGTTTAGAGAAATAATTGGTGATTAATAGTTTAAGAGAAAAGATTCAGATCACTATTGGCTGTTAGCCAGCGCAGACTAATAATAAGAGAATGCAATATAAGCATTAAATTAAAAAATAAAAAAGTTAGTATGTTTTGGACTTTGTGTTGCATTAATGATTCCCAAGTATCATCCACTTTTTCCAACATTAAAAGAAAAATAGTTGTTAAATAAGTTATAATTTAATGTTAATTTTTATTTCAATAATGAATTATTATTTAAAAGTATTTTTTCTTTATTATTTGTAAAGAGTTGAATAATATCTTATTTTTTATTTAGTTTTTCTTTTGATAAAAATAAAGAATAATTTTGTTTAAATGGAAGTTCAAGAGATTAGAAGTTAAATAATTGTATAAATGGACAAAAATAATAGTTTGAAGTAATTTTAGAAGAAGAATTGTGTAACTAAAAGTAATCTTCTTTGTTATTGTTACAAATTAGAATTACATATAAAAATATTATTTATGTGTATTTTAATTTGGTTTCTATAATTTTTTATTTAAGTTTTTTAAAAATTGAAAATTATTATTTGTTATTCCCATATTTATGTGATACTTTTTAACCAATTATGTGTTAAAGGGAAAGTTAAATGACAAATTTGAATAATTGCTTCATATCTTCAACTATAATCTTATCTATCCTGTGGCGAATGAAGGTTAAAATTGAGATTAGTGGTTTCAAATTTGGAAGATTAAAAATATAGAATAATATTTTCAAAAATCAAAACGAAAATTCATACATTTCCCAAGGATTATAAATTTTAATTTTTAAAGAAACTAAAAAAACATAGAGATGATCTTAATTAGGTAGAAAAGAAATGAGACATTTTTTAAATATGTAAATTTATGTGTTAACTCATTAAGATTTTTATAATTAAATCATGAGTGGAACTTGAGACAAGCCAAAGTTTCAAGGGACTATAATTTTCAATTTTTTTAGAAATGAAGAAAAAAAATATAACTTTCGTAAAAAAAGTTAAAAGTTACTCTATATTCAAAATAAAAATTTAGAAAAAATATTCTAGAGAACTTTTAGGAAAATTATCTTTAACTAATGAAAAAGATAAATATTTATCTCTATATTTTGTGGTTTAAGGAAAATCTTGTCCATGCATGTGTATATATGTTTTTACTTTTCATAAAAACTTTTTTCTTTCCTATAAAAGTTAACCTAAAGCTACTAACCAGCTAACATAGCCATATATCGTGGCTTCCATTGATTTGCATGGTTGGTGTTCTTCCCATTACCTTTTAGGTTTCATAAACAAAGGGAAAGAACAAGAAAACACAGTCAAAGGTTTTTGATGTGATTGTTTTCGAAAGATTCATATGTGAAGTTGAAGTTTGATTCAAATATCAAGTGGCTCCGAAATACTTAATGTGACTTCATTGAAGCTTTTTTGTTTGGATAGTTGAGACTCACACCTCTCATCATCACGTGGGATCATACTTCAAATATCATCATCATCATCATCATTTCATAACCTCATTAATTTATTAATTAACAACCATACAAATTGTTATTTTGTTAAATTGGGTGTACAATTTTCTTTTTAAAATATTATTCGTCATGGTGATGAGGACAAGACAAAACTTCCATTGTGAGACATTTTATTTACTCTATCAACCATATTTTCTGTAATGTATAAACTAAGTGAGTCTAAGTTAGGCTAAAACATGTGCCGATTCTATTCTTCAAAAACTTAAAAAAGAAAAAACAAAACAAAACACTTCCTCCACCTTATGTTATATTTCTTCTAAGCTAATAAAATTAAAAAAAAAATTGTTATACAAGTTACTATGATAAAATGTAATAATATGATTTTTCTTAAAAACGTGTTCTTTTAGATTTGTAAATGTAAAACTACATCTTATTTTCATTTTATTTTCTATTATCAAAATTTTATGCAGTGGAGTTGTTTTGTTATTATATATAGAGGGAGACGGATATAGACGGAGAAAAGAAATATTATGAAAATTATGAGCGTGACATATCATATAACCATCCTATAATTATAAACCATACAAACAAATATATTATAAATTTTTAAAGAAAGGGTCCTTTTAAAATCAAATTCTTAAAAAAATAATATATATGTTTTGGTCTCAAGTCTGATTATAGAATCGTTTGTCAATGAAAACACATCGGAGATATGGTCCACTTTGTCCTTAAACAGCTTCTTAGAGGGTGGAGGGAGGAAGAGGTGTTTAAATCATCTTAAGCTTCGACTTCTAAACAATATGGATGGATGTGATAGGAACATAAACTCCTTAATCGAGATCTAAGAGAGAATCATGAATCATCCCCAATGGATGACTTAAGGGACATGTGGTTCTGCTATAGAATCCACGGTCGGTGTCAATGTTTCGATCTCAAGTCTGATGATAGAATCGTTGTCAATCACCATTGTCTAAGGTATTTTTCCTTTTGGAGCGTGTGCTCCATCACATTTTCTTTTATTACTTTCTATTTTGATATGATAACATTTAAGTTGTTTAAACTGATTAACACATTTTAGCTTCAATGTTAGTTGCGAAACATGTTTGAGACGTCAAATAAACTTACAAAATTTGATTAAAATGACTAAATTCACACATCATTTCTAAAGTTGAGGGACTAAATTGGTTCGAAATTTCAAAGAGAGACTAATTTCAATTTTCACTAAAAGTTAAGGGACCAAAAACATATTTAACTCACCTTCATATCATATGGTTTGCTTGAAAGTCTAATATCAATAGAAGTTATGAATAACTTTGAGTAAGAAAAGAAGGCTTTCCAAGCAATGGGTTTATGTAAGAGCAAAAAATCTCTGAAAGCCTTATTTACTTACTATTATTGTTTAAACCTTTAATTGAAAAATTAGACACTACAAACACTCGAAGACAACTCCTATAAACACTTGAAGACAACTCCTAGCGAAATTAATATCCAATTGATATTCTCCATGTGAAATCATAAGGTTGTTCCTTATAACTTGAATGCATATGCATATATTACAAAAATAAAATATGGAAAAAGTTCTTTATGATTTACCTCTACATATTTGTCTTAAGTTTTAGGTTGCTCACTAATGTTGGAATTAATTAACGAATTAATTCTATCATGACTCATTTAAAATACTATAATGGACCAAATTGTGATTTAATAAAATATAAGAACTTATTAGTTATTATGAGAAGTTATAATAAAATAAAATAAAGATAAAATAAAAACCAACTTGATGGACATTGGTTTATAAAAGACATGTGATTTTGTCTCTGGCCATAAGGTTCTTTCACAATAAGTCATCAAGAATGTGTGAAATGAGAAAGAAAGGCAAAGAGATAGATTGGAAAATGGTGGTTGGAGAACACATTGAAGAACATTTTCTCATAAGATCTGTTATGGATTAAGATTAATGCTCTATTATATTTTATTGTGTGAGAATCTTAAATGTTAAAGATCCTAAATTGTTTTACAAGTAAATCTTCTCATTGCCTAAAATACAAAATAAGAAAAGGCATTCCAATTGATATTCACAAAAATTTTAGAAAAAAGGAAAACAGAATAAATCAAGAACCCACTTGTGTGAAGTTAGACGTGTTAGGCATCATAGGCGTCGGTCTTATTAGACAATTGAAGAGAACGTGAGATATGCTTCTTTAGTTCAACTACAGTCAGAAGAAATGTAAGAATTGTGAGGGAAACCCTAGAAGAAGAAAAAGAGGAAGAGTTGAAGGAAGTGTGAGGCATACTTTTTTTATCTTTTAGTTACTTGTAGATTAGAAACCTAAAATCCCTAAACATAAAGGAGAAAACCCTAACGAGTGAAAACACAAAGGACCACAAGCAAAAAAAACTGAAAACGAGTGACTACCGATAGCAACAAGAGCATACGAGGAGACTGGTGACAACCAGACTGGTGAGAGGGAAGGAAGAACAAAATCAAAGATATTATGTTGGTTACAAAAATTACATGTCATCATATCTCTATTTTAAATTAAAAATAATATAATAAACTTGTATTTTATTACAAAATTACCACCGTCTTACTTCTTGTGATGGTTCTAGTAATAACAAGCTTAAAAGCACTAATCATATTTATAATTGTGTCACTATTTCACTTATTATGATGGATGAATTATAATTGTTATAATATGTCATCATTCAATCTATTTTTTGCACCAGTATGATTAAAATTTTCCTTAATATTTCCCCACCTATTTGAATTAGATCATTAATTAAGATTATTTATATTAGTAATATGTTCTTGTACTTATTACATATAATCCACAAACTAAGTCAACATATCATCCTAGTTTTGTGGCTTAAATGACCAAATCCAATCATACATTAGTTTATTAGTGGAATGGTATACATGTTTCTTCGGATGTGTCAGTTTGGTATTCACTTTTAAAAATGTGTCAATTAAGTCCCAAATTTTGAAAAGATATCTCAATTAGGTTCCTTTTAGGAAAAAAAATATTAATGTCGTTAACTGTATTAAAAAATGACTTACAAAATCAAGTATTGATATTTATATTAAAATTAGTTAGTAAAAGTCATGAATAAAGTTAGTAGCGTTAATAATTATTTTACTGAAAGAGACTTAATTGAGATACATCTTTAGAAATTGGGACTCGATTGACACCTTTTTAAAAGTCAGTACTAAATTAACACATTTGAACGAAAATGGATACTATCTAAATAATTAGACCTCACACCCAACATATGATACATTAGTTCAATCATAACTTAAATACAACTTATTGAGACAATTTAAATAAAAATCTATCCTAATTTTTCTCGTGTCGAGATTCATCAAGTGAAATCTAAATTCGTTGAGTGAATTGAAGTTTGAAATGAATTTTCCTCTCGAATTGAGATTCATCGAGCAAATTATGAAAAACCACTAGTTTTGCATAATTATTTTAAAATTAGTCTCAACTCAATTCCACCACTCTATATATTTCAACAAGTTTAAAATATAGAATTCCAACCACTCCTTTCACAATTTACATGTTCGAAAGGTTTTATCTCAAATTAATTTTCCATTGCCCAATATCAAGTTCAAGATGATTCAACAACAAATTTTTAATCAAATCCAAAACATACTTCAATTCAATATAATTCTTTTATTAAATATTAAACCTTAATTTAGAATGATTCTCTACTCCAACGTACAAAAACACTCACTCAAGAAAAAAAAAACATCTAATACTTGAATTACTCTTACAAGACTATATTACAAATTTCAACTATATACACTTATACACTCATGAACATCCTAAAAACAAATCTGTTTCCTTAAATAAACTTAATGTAATAATGCTTTAAACGTGATTTCCTTTAGTTGACAATTACTTGTAAACTAAATAATTATACAAGTGATAGGTGACCCTAAAATCCTATAGGGATAGTAAAACATTCAAACAATTATAAACTTCAATATAAGGATAAACAAATTGAGACTCAACCGAAAAAACTAATAAAAAAAGTCAAATACTTATAAAACAGAAAATTAAGAGATATTGGAACAAATTTTACTCTTAGATCAAATTAAAATCTCTCCACTTTTATAAATACTTTTGTTTCTTCAACAATATTAATGAAAATACTTACTTTTATTGATCCATGTTGGCAGCTTTGGATGGATATAAAAACTCATCGAATCAATCAAAGATTGGAGAAAATTATTATTTTCGACACATTGCATGTATTATATATTGTGACAATGATTATGCGGTTAATCAACCATCTTTGAATGAAAATATTTTGATTATTTAATATGTAAGCAATTCCCATAAAAGAATAAGTATCATTATTGGCTTACATTTCCAAGAAAGTGGGTGCGATTAGAACAATTTTTTATGTTCATATATACTTTGTTTTCATTGCTTTTCTTAAAAGAGAGGATGGTGATCAACATAGTTTACTCTTTCATTTCTTTAATATTTTACTAAGGATTAATTTATTTAAATATCCTAATCGATTATTCTAAATATGTTCTATCTATAAAACTGAATCACAAAACTTTATTTAAAATAATCAAACTCAAATCATTTATCTTTAATTGAATCGTACCAAATCTAGATATCACTTTATGTTAAGATAATGAAATTAAATTTAACTCTACTACAATAATTTAGTAAGATAAAATTTGTCCTTATTTATATAATTTAGTCTTATTTTTTTATCAATATAGAATGTCTAACACCGTACTCTAAAAATTTAACTATTGAAATAACTAATAAAATTTTTAATTCAACCTTGAAAGATACATAAAATACAATAACTTTTATCTTATATTAAGTTTTATAAAATCATTTTCTCAATATACTCTATAATTCTTAAGATTATTTATAACAAAAATACTCTTTTTTTTTTTCATTTTTTGAGTGGCTAATTGATAACACTCCACACTATAAACCTATTTTGTCATATAGTCATTGTAAACAATCCTTTAAAGTAATAATAAATAATTGTGGATAATATTATATAATATAATGGACATTCTTGATATAGAAAATGATGTGGCCATTGGGCATGTTCCTTCTGTCTCTAAAAGACAATCCCATCATGTGATAGTGGGAAATTTTCTATGAACTTAGGAACTCTTCACATTGGGCAATTTATAAAGTATATTACAATAGTGTACTACATCATAGGCAAATAAAAGCACAACGCAGTGGTTAAAACAGTGGGATTATAAATCATACTCTTGCTAATTAAGTCAATGCATGAAATGTTTTGTTCAAGATTAGCCAAACAAACTTGCTGTTTATGGTAATAGTTAATTAAACAATCTAGTTTTCAGTCATTATTTTATGTCTAATGTTGTTTGGTGTCTGTTTTTCATTGAATGATCACTATGTCCCCTTTTTAATTTAATGCCAGAATGAACCATACATTGAATCAGGAACTTGGACATGCTTTCTCGTGAAGATCCCTTTCTCTCTCATGTTTTTTTAATAAATCCATGAATCAGATATTTGTTTTTCTACTGCAACTTTTTTGTTTCAGATATGCCATTTCCGTTTTTAAGATTTAATTGCCTTTTATTTTTATAAAATACTTTTGATTTAGTCTTTTTTTAACTATAAAATGACAATGATAGAAACATTAAAATAGAGTAATTGGATATATTTGATCTGTTTGTTATCAAATCATTTGATTTAATAGATTCTATTTTAACCTCAATTTTCGAACATTGCGTAGTTTAAAAATACACTTTAAAATTTTTCATATTTTATGAAATCTTTCTTACAAATCTTATGAAATCTTTCTCCACAAATTTGTTATAAAATTTTGTAATAATTTTTTTTTCATTATTTTAAGAATTTTAATTAATAAATAATTTTTTATATATAACTTTTTTTATACAATTATAAAATTTATAATAAAATTTATAAGTATTTTTTATAAAATTTATTTTAAAAAATATTTTACATAAAATATTTTATAAAAAAATTAATAATAATTTATTAACAAATTGTTAGTATTTTTGATAGAAAAAAAATCAAATTGACAAAAAATATATATTATTATAGTAGCGATACCCGTGTGGAACACAAATTCAGAACAAATTTCTTAAAGTTCAAACATCTTATAAATTAAATCTCGAAGATTAAACAATGTATTCTTTGCTTGCTAAAGAAAACATCAAGTAATAATTAATTTGGTCTATTCATAGATTTAAAATTTTATCAATTCACTCTCAATATTTTAAATTTAGAGTTTATGGAACCTTCAAGAACAATAGTTAATAGCATAAAAACAAAGGATTAACTATAAATAAACCAGTAACCAATATAAGACTTTCAAAGTTTAACTACTACACATGTCTTTTTCGTTATGACTAACGTTAAAGTTTACCCGTACATTATAATATTGTGTAAGTCATCCTAATTATATTTCATTTGTATAATTATGTACTATATTAATTTTCAATTTATGAAGACATGTATTGATGTGATTCATTCCACATACCACTCTATTTGTAGTATATTTTGTGCTGTTGGAATATTAATCAATCATGTTATTCTATATGCTCTTCTCTTCTAATTTTCTTTCTTTGACTTTAATAAAGTTGATTCTTTAGTATAATTTAGTTAAAAAAGAAACATTTTATCGAGATAATTGGAGCTATTAATCACTTTCTTAAAATATCAATAAGATAATGAAGCGTATATTTTTGGATACTTTTACTATATTGGTTATAAAGACATTATTCTACAAACACAATAATTTTATGACTGTTTTAAGTGGCATTTGTATCCATTATGTGCTTTAATCAATGTTTTTAAATACAACTATTTTTTATGTAGACAACTATATTTATATTTATTCATTGTCAATGTGAAGTTTATGTGTTTGGATTCTCTACTCTTTTTTTTTTTTATTGTCATAATACACTGATTACCACTAATTTTAACGTTTTAAAATATATTAAAAAAATATTTAAAATACCATCATAGTGTATTTTTAATGCTCAGCAAAAAATAGTACCAACAAATCTAGTAGAGAATCTGGACTCGAAGTTTATACATAAAATTTAAAGTTTCAATTTGTTAGATTTATTGAGATGTGGTTTCTTAAGAACTTAATAAGAGGTATATGTTGCTCAAACTTCTATGGTACAATAGAAAATTTTCAAGTAATGTAATTATAACGTGTATATGAAAACGTAGGAGAAAAGTATCATAAAATATGAAGAATCAAGATAACCTAAAAGTAATATAAAAAAAAAAATAGATAAACAATTCTATAAAGGTGAGACATCTACCATTTATAATATATCACATAAAATACTGTGAAGATTTTCGGAAAGAAAAACCAAATAGATTTGACACAATGAATTATAAACAAATTCTTACACTACTCCTAATTAAAATTTTAAAAAATAGGTTTATGAGTTTTTATAATTATATATTATTCATGTTATTTATTTTTATTTAATATAAAACTTTCGATTCACGTTTGTTTTCCTAACAAATACAATATATTTAACTAAAGAACTATAACAATCAATTTAAAAGGTACATTGAGTTAATTTATAAATGGCCTAAGTTCTCTACATTTGACTCAATTGAGGTAGATAGATTCTAGGAAATGCGTTACATCAACTATTCAATTGAAAAATTTGATTACAAAAATTTAGGCAATTGATTAATTGGTTGAAATGTTGTTGCAAGATAATGAAAATATTTCAGTTTATACGTAAAAGTATGTCACGGTTCCTTGGCATATTCCAAGCATATGGACACGAGTTTATGGTCACATGTTATCATATCTCTTTCATAAAATCATAACTTCTTTTGGTAAGTATTGAATGATATAAAGTTCCTTTTGTGTCATATCAAGTTAAGTATAGATCTATGATTCATATTCAAGTTTAACTTCTTTTTCTTTTTTTTTGAAAAAAAAAAGCATATCGCTTAAAAACATCTCCATCCAAATACACACTATCAACTGTTTTGAAAAAAATATTATTACCATAGAGTGTTGGAATGTATTTGTTTACGTAAATAAAGTAATTGTTGAAAAGTAAATTTAAGTTTAACTCAATCCTAAAAAATAACTGATAAGATAAGATTTACATTTATTTATATATTATAATTTTTTTTAATGAATGTGAAACTTCTAATACACGTTTTCATATATATATATATATATATATATATATATATATATATATATATATATATATATATATAAAGCTATAATGAGAATAGATATTAAATGAATTATCATCTGATAATTATACAATAACGAGTGAAATAATATATTCAATAAATAATAAACCATGTTATGATATATTCAAACTTATGACTCTAATATCATGTTAAAAAATAAAATTTAAGTCTAATTTAATATTACAAAATGAAGATAAAATTTACATACCTTCAACAATAATAAGATTGATCAATGGAAAAGAAATGTATATGTATAATAAATAATATAGTAAAATAAGAAATTAGAGTGAGAGATTATAGTTTTTAAAGGTGTGGGACATAGAGCCAAAATAAACGACAATCCGGCAGAGAGAGAGAGAGAGAGTGTACAAAAAGGGAAAGAAAATCTAAGCACGAGGAAGTATACCTGTTTAACGAAAAAACAAGTAGAAAAGCTTAGATTAGATTAAGATGCGGATTGGTTCACGCAGAGCAAGTGAATAAAGGAGCAGAAAGAGGAAAAACAATTAAAATTTCAACTCCAAAATAGTAACCCTAACCCCCTTTACAGCACACATAATACAAGACATTCATCCAACCATCAATATCACACTGCTGCACTCGTATCTCCCAAAAGTGTTACACTCCTCACATGCCACTATTGTATAAAATCAAATCAAAACAATCTTTAGTCACACTTATTTCGCGTCACAGAAAAAAATGGTAAGTGAGAAACAATGCACATGTAACCAAATCTAAGTTTAGCTCGCATATAATTTTTTCAAGTTAATAAAATAATATTGTAAGTGTTATTTCTTATTTTTCATTATTATTGTTTTCCCAAAAGAAAAGCGCGGCTCCTGACTGCAAAACTGCGCGCAGGTGCGCAGCGCGTGCGTTCGTTTACGTGTAGAAACCCCATTGGTGACCGCTTTACGTGTCGCAACATGACGAAGGGTGCGCACTAACTCCAGCAGGTGTACGTTAGCACTGACTTCACACTTTTTGATTCCCCATCCGTTGCAGCATTCCATGATCCCTCAACTAGCATGCCAACCCTTTCTTCTGCATAAAATACAACGTTCTCACAGCCATAGCTTCCACCAAATTTAACACTCTCTCTCTCTCTCTCTCTTTCTATTTCTCTCTCGTTCTTTCTGTTACGCTTTCCACCGCCTCGCAAACGCCATTTCTGAATTCGGTGCTGCTTTAGCAGCTGCTGCTGCTTCTTCTTATCGTTATTTTATTTATTTTATTGTTCTTTGAATTAAAAAAACTACTTCTGGGAACTCACGCTGCCTCCACGTTCTGCGAGGGGTCAATTGCTGCTGGCCTCGTCGTCATCGACTTTGGACGCACGTGCCAGATTTGAACGGAGTACATCATCCAATCCGCAACTCTCGGGACTGAACTAGAATACGCAACACACGGAGCTCCATGGCGGTTACTGTTATAAGGCAATAGCGTCTTTGTTTTTTGCTTCAGCGACGGAGAAGAGTGGTTCGTCTTCGCACGTGAGTGGTTGCACCTCCTTCGTGTGTGTTAAAAGAAGAAAGGTTGTTGTTGTTGTTGAGGTTGTTGGGATCACGGTTATTGAGTGAAGGAGGAGTCAGATTTTTCTGAACATGCCTCACAGAGCGACTTACTTTTTCCCGAGGCAGTTCCCGGAGAGGGGTTTGGATGAGTCTTCCAAGCAGAGATTGGATCATGAAAAGAGAAAACTCGTCAACTCTATCAAATCATCTGATACGACTTTTGCATATGAAAGCGACGCGCCGAAAAAGCCAACACCGATTCCCACGCCTGCTGCTAAAGACAACGACGACGTCGTTTTCTCATCCGGTAAGCAATCCGCAGTCTCCGACCTATTCACCGGTGCCGACAAGTTCCGCACCAAGCAGAAGCAAATCGCCGCCTTCTGCGATTGGTTGATCGACAAAAAGAAGGACATCAACCGACCTAGTCACCGTTTAAGGACCTATCCGAACGACGAGGAGGAGGAAGAAGATGAACGTGAGCTTCTGCTTCCACCGCCGCCGCCGCCTGCGTCGGCGGCCGCGCAGGTGGTGAAGGATGCTGTTGACCGGAGCTTCGATCGGCAGGTTTCTCTCCCGCGGTTGTCCAGCGGGAGCAGCTACGCCGGAAGCTTGTTCACGCTGGACGGCACCGCCACATTCTCCAGCGACGTTACGAAAGACGAAACGTCGTCGTTTCAAGTCTTTACTGAAGAAGACGCGAGAAAAAGGAAAGAAGAGGAAGAAAACGTAAAACTCAATACGGCTCAGAAGTATAAGGAGAGCTACTACCTGCAACTGACGTTGGCGCAGAGACTCTCTTTTTTAGCAAGCCTCGCTTCTGAACCTGTTCTCGCACTCGACGCTGGTCCCGAAACCTGGGACGCTGAATCCGTTTCGTATCGTTTATGGGTACGTACTTACTATGGACAACGAAACGAAACTACACTTGCTGCAGCTGTAGATTATCGTTTAGTAACTTGTTCTTTTGGTTGATTTTCAGGTGAGTGGATGTTTGTCGTACACGGACAAGATATCTGACGGATTTTACAACATACTGGGGATGAATCCATACCTGTGGGTGATGTGCAATGATGTTGAGGAAGAAGGGAAGCGTTTACCGACGCTGATGGCGCTTAAGGCGGTTGAACCTAGCGAGACTTCCATAGAGGTAGTTTTTTTCGATAGACAAGAGGACTCTCGGCTTAAGCAGCTTCAAGATAAAGCTCAGGAGTTGTATTCTGCTTCGGAGAACGCGTTGGTGCTGGTGGAGAAACTCGGAAAACTCGTTGCCATATGCATGGGGTAAGATAATATCGTAAGAGTACGATACACCGTCCTTTTTACCTTTTTTACGTCCTTTTTGATTATTATTATTATTATTTTCATTGTTTTTTTGCTTATTTGTGTTGAATGGTGTGTGCGAAGGGGTACGTTTCCTGTGGAGCAAGGAGATCTACACAAGCGGTGGAAGTTGGTTAGCAAGAGGTTGAGGAACTTTCACCAATGTGTGCTTCCTGTTGGTAGCTTATCCAGTGGACTCTGTAGGCATCGCGCGATTCTCTTCAAGGTGAAGAATATGATTCTTTGTTGTTGTATCATTTGAAAACGACGTGTTAGTCTTTCCTATTGATTTTCGTAATCTATATTTACTCATTTCAAATAATTAATTATTTTTATTTGGGTTTTTCGGATGTAGAGATTGGCAGATTACATTGGTTTGCCATGCCGCATTGCCCGAGGTTGTAGATACTGTGTTTCAGATCATAGATCGTCCTGCCTTGTCAAGATTAAAGATGACAGACAGCTCTCAAGGTTAGCGCAATGGTCCTTTTTTTGCTTTGTTCTTCTGAGTTTTGTTTTGATACTAAAGTTAAACAAAATATGTCTCTGTCCACGTACTTTTGCTTTGGTGATAATCGTAGCGGGTCGCTTCAGTTGTTATGATCATTTTTACTTTTTCTTGCCCCAGAGTTCCATTGTTAATTTTACCTGTACCTTTTCATAATCATCTAGATTTGCCGGGTTTCATTGTCCTTACAAATTTGTGGATTGTTAAGTTGTATGTTTCACCTTTCTGTTTTGATTTTTTGTTTCAAAATTTTGGCTTCAGACCGATGATTTATTGAGATTGTTGAACATTCAGTTAACTGTTATAGTCTTCTAGATCACCTTATCAAGAACCTGACGTTTATTTCATATTTTCGACAGAGAATATGTAGTTGATCTGGTTGGAGAACCAGGAAATATCCTTGGGCCAGATTCCTCAATTAACGGAGCATATGCGTCATCAATACCTTCCCCATTTCAAATTTCTCATTTGAAAGAATCCCAATCTCCATATGTGGATGCTACAGCATGTTCTCAATCTCTTGATAACACTTATTCAGGTGTGTTGTGCTTTATATATACCTGGAAATGTGGTCTTTCTACTCCTTATTTCAAGTACATAATCCATGTAGCCGTTAATCTCGATACATTCCTTCAGAGGCCATTCCTTTTCTCTGAAGTTTTTCTTAGTTGTTACTCAATATCTTGCAGGCTTTGTACAAGAAGATCAACGAGTTGACGAAACTGATCGACAGAAAAATAATAATGGCTCTATTTATTCTGCAATAGATCAAACTCGTGGAGGTACAGAACAACCTCTATTTCCTTGTGGCTTGAAAGGGAATGATAAGGAATGTGCTGTTCTGGGTTTATTAAATTTTCCTCCCATCTATGAAGGTGTTTCTGAAGATCTCGACGAAGTCTCTGGAGCACCAATCCATGAATACCCTAGGCTCAGTAAAGATTCAGTTGTAGTTATAGAAGCTTCCAAAGAGATCGTTGTAAAGGGGAGTTCTGGGGTAAAAAGCATCTATAAGCAATCTATACTGAGCTCATCCACCGAACCAGAACAGGAACACGTAAAAAATAAACTTGAAAATCAGGGTGCTGGTAATATTCCAAGATACTTGAATCTTGAACCGTCACTTGCAATGGACTGGCTTGAGATACCATGGGACGATTTACGAATCAAAGAGCGTGTTGGTGCTGGTAAATTTTCTGCTTCCTGTTTGTTTTTTAGAGCACGCGACTAGCCTGGTGACTTCGAATCTAATTTATCTTCTCTCTGTGTAGGATCATTTGGGACAGTGTATCGTGCTGAATGGCATGGATCGGTAAGTTTTAATACGTACTTATGCACAAACACGTTGGTGAATGTTACTTCGTATTGTTTTTGTAGTCCCTAATTTCTTAAGTCTGATTGATTGCTGTTGATTGCATGATGACTTTATTGTATCAAACCAGTGACATATCTCGTATTGTCTCCCTGAATAAATATTTTCAATACAGCTTATTAATTTTCTATTATAATTTTCACTCATAATGGTGTACTGTGGTTTTAAAATTGCAGGATGTTGCTGTCAAGGTTTTAACAGTTCAGGATTTCCAGGATGATCAGTTGAAAGAATTTCTGAGAGAGGTTAGTTTCGTGTCGCCCCTAAAGTTATATCCCTTTTTGTATCCTTATGTTGAGTACAATAATGTTGGGAATTCATTTTGCAAAAACACTTCTCTGGTTCCTTATCTAATGGGGCAAACGAAGCAAGTTAATATTCAAGTTGATATTTTCATTGTTTTTAGGTTGCCATAATGAAACGAGTTCGTCATCCAAATGTGGTGCTTTTCATGGGTGCGGTTACTAAACGTCCACATCTATCTATAGTAACAGAATATTTGCCTAGGTAATCCATCCAACCCTCTTTTACAGTAAAATTATATTGAATTTCCTTTCGTAATGGTTTTAGTTGAGTGTCTTATTGTTGTTTCCTGGTGCATTTATGACAGGGGCAGTTTATTCCGCCTAATTCATAAGCCAGCATCTGGTGAAATTCTAGATCCTAGGAGAAGGTTACGAATGGCTTTAGACGTGGTTTGTGCCTGCCAGATACTGTTATTTTTCTTTGATCAATTGGATATTATATATTATGATGTATGATAGATACATAATTTATCTGATTGCAGGCTAAAGGGATAAATTATCTCCACTGTTTGAAGCCTCCAATTGTGCACTGGGATCTGAAAACCCCGAACTTGTTAGTGGACAGAAATTGGACTGTCAAGGTATGATGGAAACGATTGCGCACGCGAGTTTCTCACCGAGTTTTTGTAAAATAATTGTGCTAATAAATGATTTTTTTTCCCTTTCTTGCTCAGGTGTGTGATTTTGGATTGTCCAGATTTAAGGCGAACACTTTCTTGTCATCAAAATCTGTTGCTGGAACTGTACGTTTCTTGTTCTCAGATTATGTACATAAGCATGGTGATGACAAAAAAAATTATGCACGTTAGGTTTGAAAATTATTTGAGTAGCAATTTCAGGTTTGAAGTAAAGAGTTCAACTAATGTTGCTGACATGAGTGCTCCTCGTTCAAATAGACAACAGTCCTGTCATTTCTTATCAACGTTTCCTTTATAAGCTGGTGTTAGTGCTTAGTTCAATTATATAATAGTGATTCAGATAGATGGTTGATACCAGTATGTATGGTTGTCAATTGTTTGATGACAGTTCGGTCTTTGGGTAGGGATAATGTGTTTTTTTCAGGTGTGTTTTAAGGAAGTGATTTTTTGTCAAGCAAATTATCTGGTTTAGTAGGTTCTGCATGTTGGTGTTGATAGATGCAATTTTCTTTCAACAAAGTGGTCATTCTATTAATATTTTGCAGGTTGAACTTTCACTTCAGGTGCCACATCTTCAATAAGTGTGTAACTCTCTTAATTTTATTTTCAGCCCGAGTGGATGGCTCCAGAATTTCTTCGTGGAGAACCTTCAAATGAGAAGTCTGATGTTTACAGTTTTGGAGTTATCCTGTGGGAACTTGTGACCCTGCAACAACCGTGGAATGGACTTAGCCATGCCCAGGTAAATTTTCTGAGCATTCAGGTCTGAATTTGTTATGCTTAAAGTTGATTTTTCTTGCTTAATAATTTCATTTGAGGTATCACTACAAGAAATTATAAATTTAAAACTTAGCAGGAACTATAACGGAACGAGGCGTAATGCAAATTGACGTAATTCGTCAGTTTTTTAAAGTGATATTTATGTGTACGTTCAGGTAGTTGGAGCTGTCGCCTTCCAGAATAGGAGGCTTGCTATCCCTCCAAACATTTCCCCAGCGTTGGCCTCTCTCATGGAAGCTTGTTGGGCTGAGTAAGTGTTATATTTGCCATTTCTTCTGTTTATGGGAATTTCCGAACTACCAATAACTCATTTACATTAATACTAACAGGCTTTTTTGTGCGTTATTATTGCACTTGGTTTATTTTGCATTTAAGTAGTTGAGTGAATGAATTTCATTTTGGAATATTGTTGAGTAAAGGATTAGTAATTTTGATTTTAGCCTTCTGATTTAGAATTTGAGTTGGTTTGTGACGGTTGGTAATTTTTGCACAGTAAACCTGGTGATCGGCCATCATTTGGAAGCATAGTTGAATCTCTAAAGAAGCTACTGAAGTCACCCGCTGATGCGATTAAAATGGGAGGGAAATAACATATGTAGTAGGCTGCCCATAATTGAGGATTTTTGTTGATGAAATTTATTAACCTAACCCTCCCTTGTTCATGTACTCCTATTGATGATGGCATGAAGCCCTTTTGATTGTTTCTTGCAATTGTATATCGATCGGTTCATTCATGCCAACCAATTTCCTGTGGGCAGCAATCAAGTCTGTGGTAACTTTTAAATCATGACCTCAAGCTCTTTTATCTATAGCTTTGAGATCAATAAAATATTTTGCAACTTGGAATTTCTCTTCTTTTTTTTTTTTTTTTTTATTTTTTTCAGTAGTAATCGTTTTGGCATTCTGTAATCTCATCTTGTCTGAAGCTGATAATCCCAAATCTGGAAAAGCTATGATCTTTCCATGTAGCTTTCATTCATTCCAGTGGTGAACTTGTTGATTTCTTCTGAAATCATATTATACTGAACAATGCAAATTAGTTGCAGGGTAGGATGTAATTGAACATAACTCTAACGCCTCGTAACACTGCGCAGATTTGGAAAGAACGTTTATACATATTTCGTTTTAAGTGTAATTAATTTTATTATAAATATTTTGTCAATATTTACCACTAATCGATAATGCTTCAAAACATAACCTAATAACCTAATAATTATGTTTAATTATGTGTAGTTTTGAAAAAAAAAAATTGTATGTATTCAATGTAACGATTCAATTACAACTTATAAGTGCTATCGATAAATATTCAGCTCATGGGAATAGTTCATAAAGGATAGAAATTTATATATGTACAGGTCTCCTAATAATATGAATTTTTTTAAAAAGAAAGTATTTTAAAAGAAATAAAGGACCAACTATTACATAACATAAATATTCATATTTATACTATAAATTATGAATTCAATTACACATCTTCATTGCAGTCTCAATATCACTCTACATTACATTTTTTTTTGTGAACTTGAGGAAACTCCCATTTTGATATATCTTTCCTTTCGTTGGTGGAGCTGGAGAAATATCATGGAAAAAAAAAAAGTGAAAACAATCTCTTAGGGGAGACTTGTTACATGTTTTGATGTCACAATTCAAATTCAAACTAACAGTGATAAAAAGGTCAATTCATATTAAAAAGAGTTCGTCTTAAAAAGAGATGGATTGGATTAAATTTTAATTCATTAATTTATTTTGGTTCATCTAATTGAATCAATTAATTTGATAAACCAAAATATTAGTCATCCCATTTTTAAAAAATTAAAAAAATTAATTTTATATAGTATATAATAATATAATAATTTAAATTATAAATATTTAAAAATTAAATTTTAATTATTACATGTAATATAATAATTATTTTATTTTATCTAATTAAAAATATTAACTAATTAATTTAAAATTTAAATTATTTTATTATATTAAATATATTTCTAATATTAATTTTTATGTATAAATAAACAAATTTTAAAAATTAAAAATTAAAAAATTTTGAAAACAAAAAAAGTTTAAAAAAAAAGAAGAAATTGATGGATTAGTCCGGTCCGATGTTAGCCTATCTTATATATAACAAAATATGATTATTGTTCATGGGTAAGTCTTCCATCCATTTTTTTAATCATGAACGAATCGAGTTAAAAGATGCTGAACTAACCTATTTTATTACTCCTAATTCAATTACTATATTACTATATTTGTGTTGTGTTTAAGATTTTGTATTATTGATAGTAAATATTTATTTAATTATTTTCTTTCCAAAAGTGATGAATACTTTAATAAAGTAAAACCCAAATTTAAAATATTTATTAATTAAAGAGGAAGCACATTAATTAAAAGTGTATAATTTGATGATTATTAAATTATAAATATATTAAATTCGTGAAAATGATTTTAGATATTAAAATTAATTTGTATTTTTCTTAATGTTATTATAGTTGTTTAATAAATTATTTAAAACAATTGTCATAATTTCTCGTCTAGAATATAAAATAGTTACATCCTTGTGATAATTAAAAAATAAAAAAAAATTGAAACATATTTTCCTAAAATATTTTATATCATTGAGAAAATCATTAAAAAAATAATGAAAGAAAAAATATTAATTAGTACTAAAAAGATATTTATGATGGATTTAGGTGAGTTTTAAGCCTTTCTAACACATTGAAATACATTCATTTTTATTTTGATATTTTAAATATGTCAAATATATTTTTAAGGTAATGCAGTAAAACAGTGTAAAAAATGAACAAAAATGTAGACTTTTTTTTTCACACATAAAAGGGAATACCCTCATCCTCCCCTCAACTTTTTATATCCCATTTTTTTACTCAAACTTCTAAATCGAAAAATGAAAAGTACTTCATATTTGTTAGCCACATTTTCTTTTTTCTACAGTGTACATGTGGATCCAAACTTCCTATAAAACCTCCACTCAATCAATATTGAACTTATGAATTTACATGTATTCATCAAAATCAAAATATATTTCAAATACTATTATCTCACAAGTATATATAAAATTGAACATCTTAAGATTTCTACATCGAAGAGATTTTTCACTTTAATATTTGAAACGAAGTAATTGATGTTTAACTGTTCTACCTTCTCTCATTTGCACCTTAATTTTAATTAGTAATTTTGACTAATTATTTTTTCTTCAGATAATTTTCTTGTTGAAGTATAAATGAAAGCCCCGCAGGCGCAGGAGTAGAAGAAGAAGCAAGAGGTTCTTCTCTGCAATCAATGGATAAATCGAAAGAGAACTGGGCCTCGAACGACATCGTTTTGCAGATGGGAATGGTCGTGGTCATGTTCCTCTTCTACCTCTTCATGCACAACGTCCCCAAGAAGCTCTGGTCTGACCTCCGTCTCCGCAACCGGGCCGACATCCAAGCCAAGCGCCACTTCGTCCAAGGGGCCCAACTCCTCGCCCGAGCCCGCGCCTCCAAATCCAAGGCCCTCGCCAAAGAAGCCCAGGCCCAGGCCCAACGCGCCATAGCCCTCGACCCCCGCGACGCCGCCCCTCACCTCCTCAAAGCCCTCGCCCTCGATTTCCTCGGTCTCCGCTCCGCCGCCCTCGATTCCCTCGACGACGCCCTCTCCCCCCTCGCCGCCACCTCCCTCTCCCACTCCGAGCGCGCCGACGCGCTCCTCAAACGCGCCGAACTCAGACTCGCCTCAACTCAGCGCGCCCGCGTCGACTCGGCCCTCGCGGATCTCTCCGAGTCCGTGAAACTCAACCCTAACAACGCCAAGGCTTTCTTCGCCCTCGGAGACTGCTTCGAGCGGAAGAAGATTAACGACGACGCCGTTAAGGCCTACCAGCATGCTCTCGAATTGGAACCCCAATTGCTCGTCGCTCAACAAGCCCTACACAGGTTGGATTCTTCGCCCAAAACCAATTGAGATCTTGAACCGGTTTTCATGTTATCGTGTTCGAGTAACAGTTTCATCTTCGCTCAATTGTGTTTCACCGATTACAATTCACACTTTGAGATGAAAATCTTTAGTTTTTGTGATAAATTGTTGTCTTTGAAATTGGAAGATCGCAATTAGGTTTAGGTTTTGGTGATCGTTTGTTTCTGCTTCACTTTCACCTTTGAAGAAGTCGCCGAGTCTGAATTGTGTGACTTTTTGTTGGGAACCATTGAAATTAGTAACAATGAACCACGTTGGAATTTTGTGTAGTTGAAATTAGTGATAGAAGAATAAGAAAAATCAAGAGTTTGAAGAGAAAGGTTCTTGCACGATCAGAGAACAGAAACAAAATTTGATGTCTAATATTTAAATGGACAAAAATTATCAAAAAGAATATATCTTGTGTTTATTATTTTAGAATTCAAACGTAAATAAATTACCAGTGAATAGAAAATAGTGACGAGTGACACGAATTAAACCTATTAAAGATTCACACATTTTCTTGCATCAATATTAAGTTGTCCTGTAAAATCTATTCACATGGAGAACATCCACATGCTTGGAAACATCTTAGAAAATTCTTAATCATTGAATTCATTCTATAAGAACTTTATTTCATAATGACATCACACTTAAGTCAATATTTATCATTCTTCTTTATATCACCTTTTCTTTGGAAAACAATGATTTGAAAATATTATGAAAATGACTAATGGAAGGGTTTTTAAAGTTACGCCTAAACAAAAACTACAAGAGAAATTTCATAATAGTGAAACAATTTAAGTCGGGGATAACTTATTTCCATCATAAGAATTTCTCGAAGGACTTTACAAATAATACATAAGATACATTAAATACTTTGAAGTTGAATTTGAAATTAAGCTTTTGATATTAAAAGTTTATGCACAACATCGTCGGTCACTTGATATACAATAATGAGTACCTTTTTTGTTAAAGTAGTTTTTTAGGTTCAATTGTATGACAAAAAAATCATGTGAGTGAGATAAGAGAATAAAAATAGTATCAATCTGTTAACAATCATTTTATTCTTATAAAATTGTAAGAATAAAATTGTATACAGGTGAAATTTGTGTGCAAATTAAATGGACATATTATAAAGATAGACATATATAATAATCGATGTTGAGAAGCGTTGGGTGAAAATTTTATGATGATAAGATCTTTATTTCATAATGATAATATACTTAGATCATTTCTTATCATTTTTTTTCCTATAACTTTTTATTTAAGATGACATGAAAATCTTTAAGAAAATAATTAGAAGAGTTTTTAAAATGACACTTTAACAAAGTATGAGAGAGACTCCATAAAAGTGTTGATATTAAAACGACTTGCACCGAAGATGACTTAGTCCTCATGAAAATCTCTCAAAGGACATTGCACATAGTGCTTTATATATATATATATGTATATATATATATATATATATATATATATATATATATATATATATATATATATATATATACTTCATAAATAAATATTGAAGGTGAATAGCAGATGATGGAAGATAAGAGAGAGAAAATAGTATCAAACACTTATGTCAACAATCATTTTATTCTTAGAAAATTGTATTAAGGTGGGACTTGCGCAAATTGAATGGACATACTATAAAGGTAAATATAACAGTTGATGTCATTGTCATGTGAAAATAATGTCCTCATACTCATGATAAGACCTTTCATAATGATAATACACTTAGGTCATCTCTTACCATTGCTCTTCATATAACTTTTTATTCAAGAAGACGACATGAAAATCTTGAAAAAACAACTAGTGAAAGAGTTTTTAAAGTTACACCTTAGCAAATGAATGAGAGAGACTTAAAAAGTTTTGATATTGAAACAACTTGTGTTCTAGATGACTTGTCCCTTCATGAGAATCTCTCAAAGGACATTGCAAATAGTACATAGGATATATGTATTTCAAAAATCTTAAAGGTGAATATGAGATGATGAAAGATAAGAGAGAGAAAATAGTACCAAACACTTATGTTAAAAATTATTTTATTCTTAAAAAAATGTATTAGTGTGCAGCACGTGCACAAATTGAATGACATACTATAAAGGTAAATATAATGGTTGATGTTACAAGACGTCATGTAAAAATATTGTACTCATGATAAGACCTTTATTTTATAATGATAATACACTTAAGTCATCTCTTACCATTTCTCTTCAAGTTGTTTGATATTGAAACAACTTGTGTTCTACATGACTTGCCCCTTCATGAGAATCTCTCAAAGGACATTGTAAATAATACAAAGGATATATGTATTTCAGAAATCTTGAAGGTGAATATGAGATGATGGAGGATAAGAGAGAGAAAATAGTACCAAACACTTATGTCAAAAATTATTTTATTCTTAGAAAATTGTATTAATAAGTGGAGTTTGTGTGCATATTGAATGGACATACTATAAAGGTAAATATAACGGTTGATGCCAGAAGACGTCATGTAAAAATATTGTACTCATGATAAGACTTTTATTTCATAATGATAATACATTCAAGTCATCTCTTACCATTTCTCTTCCTATAACTTTTTATTCAAGAAGATAACATGAAAATCTTAAAAAAAAACTAGTATAAGAGATTTTAAGGTGATACCTTAACAAATGTATGAGAGGGACTTCATAAAAGTATTTGATATTGAAACAACTTGCATTGAAGATGACTTGTTCCTTCATAAAAATCTCTCAAAGACATCGAAAATAGTGTATATGATATATACTTTAGAAATCTTGAAGATAAATATAAGATGATGGAAGAGAAGAAAGAAAAAATAATATTAAACACTTATGTCAACAATTATTTTATTCTCACCTATTTATGTGGGGATATGTGTGCTAATTGATTGAATTATTAGTGAATAGAAAATAGTGAAGATCAACAACACTTCATTCTATTCAAGTTTGACAAACTTTTCTACCTAATATTTGGATTTAATATTATCTAAAATATAATTACAAAATCATTACACAAAAACAAAGAAGGACTTCGTACGTAGCGTGCAAGACACTTTGAAGACCTTGAAAGTGAATATGAAGTTAACCTTTATATATTATGAACAACATCATGAGTCATGCAATAGTTTTCCAAGTCCAGTTATAGAATAAAGAAAATAACATGAGATAAGAAAAAAAAAAATGGTACCAAACACTATGTCTTGTTACTGACATCTCATAAGTGAAAAATGAAAAGAATTTCATGTTGGTTGAATAAATATTAAGAAAACAGAAAACAAATGCATAATTTTTTTTTTGAATGGTAATAACTAGAGCGTAAACTATTATGAGACACTTTTTTAGTATTTATTCCGTAACCATCAAGTTTATTACAATGAATCACACAAAATTTACGACTTACACTTTTGATAAAATATAATTAAAATAACTAATGACAATAATTAATTAATTATATTTAACGACCATCATGATTATGAGTTAAAATACCAACCAATTTTTTCTTTGATCATAAAACTACAAGGGTAGCTTGAATTTGGGAGTAGATTTAAGAGTCCAAAAATGGTGAAAATTAAGAAAAAAAAATGAAATTGTTTGAATTAAAGAAAAAAGTAAAAAGTGAAAAAAAAAATAAAAAGTTTGTGAATAATTTTATTAATTTTTAATTTATTCTTTATATTATATATATATATATATATATAAATATATATATATATATATATATATATATATAATAATCAATTAGTTTTGAATTTTAATATAATGACACGAGGATTTCTTCGTACATTTCGTTGTTATGTGTTTATATATTATTTTATTTTTTGTCTTTTGCACAGTCCAAACATTTTGGGACGTTTTCTAAAGGTTTAATTTTGTTTCTGGTTTCCATTTTGGAGTTAAGATCTCAACTTTGGTACCCGAATTTATAAAAGTCTCAAATTTGTCCATTTTTTTGTTAAAACGTCTCAAGTTTGTCCTTTCTGTTAAGTCTGACTAGAAGACGTTAAATGAGGTGTCAGATATCAGTTCCTGGATTTTTTGAATTTATTTATTTATTTTTTTTGAATTTTTAAAAAAAAATCAAAAAAATTGCCACGGTCAAGCTGTCATCGTGTCACGTGGCAGTGACAAAGTGATGTGGTAGTGACAATGACACGTGTCACTTATGTCATTTCCAATTTCTCAATTTGGTCCCTTTATTTTAATTTTTGTCTCAATTTAGTCTCAATTTTTGTAAAAATTAGTAATTTTGTCTCTCTTCAAATTGAAATCAAATTTAATTTCTATATAAATGTACATAAATATTTCCATCAAAATTGATATTTCAAGTAAATATTTTTAACCAAATTAAGTTCATTTAATTAATATTTTACATTGAACTTTATTT
>Ga0214542_1004399_pt1 | contig 27955 bp, 13 predicted proteins | sample CNSS1metaG_FD_160096 | JGI IMG/M metagenome (GOLD analysis project Ga0214542, IMG submission 160096) | Root nodule microbial communities from cowpea collected in UCLA plant growth center, Los Angeles, California, USA - CNSS1 | ecosystem: Host-associated > Plants > Roots > Nodule | place: USA...
TCTATTCAAATCTTTCTATTGTTGAGAAGATGGATTTTGGTAAAAATTTCATGAATCCATCTTCTCTTTTCTGCACAAATCACTGAATGGGAACGCAACTTATTTTTAAATCCGTCGTCCCTAATATACGGTAACAGTACAAACCGCGCAAACGAACAGAGGCTAAAGGAGGGGTTTTGATGGATTCACACAAAATTTAATTCACAAAATTGCAGAGAAATTTAACAATTATATAAAAACGCAATGATTCCTTGATTCATTTGAAAGTCCACCAATCACAGATTACCAAATTAATTGTTCTATTCGAATTTGCTCTCATGAACCCTAAGTAATTAACTAAGTGAAAATTATCATGGATTCATTATGTCATTAAGCACAACAAATTTCAGGCAATTAACACCCATAGATTGAAGCAAGCTGTGATAAAACCTATAAACATTAAGAATGAATAGGAGCCATTATTGTGCACAAAACACGAATTTGAGATTAAGCATGCATAAAAAACGTATCTTATCATGAGAATGCAACCTGGAATAGAGTTAAATCCGAACACAATCCAAAAACGACCAACAATCTCATGGTTTCATTTCAATTTCGTGAAGGAATCATTGGAAACAAAAATTAGTTGTCCATGATAGATTTCGAATTAGGGTTCAACAGAAATTGTGCTTCAACCATTCAAATGAATACAAATTGGTGCAGAAAACCTAAAATGGTGCAGGAAACGAAAATGTGCAAGGAGAGAAAGGGGCAAGAATGAAAACAGCCAAGAAAAACAATAAATACTTCAATATAAATGTTACCTAAGCTGGAGAAAACGAAAATTTCAAGAATAGGTGTTGTCCATAACTCCTAACACGTGAAAAATGAGTGCAAAACATGAAAAATCAACATGTGCCTCCATGGGTCACCTTCCAAGCTTTAAAAACCTAAAAATGGAGAGTGGAGAAGATGATGGTGGCTAGAAATGAAAAACTCAACCCTCATATACGTGGTCACATCACCACATATTTACATAATTACAAAAATGTCATTCTACCATTCATAATTTCAAAAATGTCACTACGGGTCTGGCCCAATGACGTGGACGAGCTGACTAATGTGGCACAGATGTGGCAATGATGTGGAAATCATGTGACAACTCTCTCTTGACCTTAAGATAAATGTCCAAGCTCAAAAATTGCTTCAACAAAATACCTAAAAATAATTAAAAACGAAAATTAGGCCAAATAATGTGAAATTAACCCAAATTCGGAACAGTGGCCCAATGAAGCTCAATTAAGGAAAATGAACTAACAAAAGACAATTAAGCACTAAACAACTAGCAAACGAGTACACAAAGGCGGGTGGAATGGATGAAAATAATGACTCATCAATGAAATTTGTCGCTAAATAGGTAAAATCAGTCGCAAACACCCTTAGCCACTAAATTAGCCACCGAAAATAAATAGTGACGAAAATCCTAGTAGCAAAATAGTTAGCCATCAATTTCAAAATTGTTATCACTAATCAGTCACTAAAAATTTGGCCACTTTGAAATATTGGAGACCAATTTAACAACCAAAATTTCAGTCGTTAATGTCGTCACTAAGAGGAACAAATTTTAATTTAATGAAATAGTTTTTAGTTGCTAATTTAGTCGCAAATAGATACATTTTTTTAATTTAATTAAAATATTATCAATGGCTAAATTGATGACTAAATGGGTGGTTAAATCTGTGGCTAAACCAATGACAAAATTGACGGCTGAACTTGTAACATCCCTTCAGGCTATTATGGATTTTAATAAAATAAAAAAAATAAATTAACATGTCGCATTTAATAATACTTCATTTCCCAAAACGCGGAAAATTTAAACTTTATTAAATAAACAAAGAGTACTCAAATCCATAAATTCTCAAAACCAGAATGTTATAAAGCAAACACCCGTATAGGTTTACAACTTATCTCAAAACCATAAAAAAATAAAATAAAAGATTCCCGAGCTATCCCCTCTCCGCAGCTAAGCTCCACCAGAACCACCTGCATCATCATCTGCTCACGTGTACCGCGTACACGATCATCGTCAATCACAAGCAGATAGGGTGAGCTTAACAGATAAAGCATATAAAATGGCATACACGTATATAACACATTTATATATAGGCAACACATCCATCCCAAATGAATTCCATCCCTTTTAATTCATACCACCTGGCCACAACCAGGTTATTCGTGTTCTACATCTTTTAGTTATTACTTCGAGGTGACTTACTGCCATACCTATCAGCCACAACCGATAGAGCACGTGCGTGAAACCATTGCTACGGATCATACACCGTAACGCCAGGTAGAGTTCCCAAATGCGAACATAGTTCGCAACGTTCCAAGACTACCAAACTCGTCAGCCAACTACTGAGGAGGGAAATCTATTTGAACCCATCCGTACTGGCCACAACCAACACACTAACACCGACAACACTCACCAACTCGAGCCACAACTCAAGGGTTCCTCGTGTTCATCCGCTATCCCAAGCCACAACTCAAGAGATGCTATTCTGAGCCACAACTCAAAGAATACCACGTGTTTAACCCCTATCCCGAGCCACAACTCAAGGGATACGTTCCGAGCCACAACTCAAGGACCAAAAGCCTCATAGATCACGCCTACAGAATCAACAACACCAATACTGTTGCAGTAAAAGTCGTCTGGCGGGGGACACGTACCGCTAGGCATTGCCCACCTCTAAACCGCCTGGAAGGTATGATGAGCCGAACCTTGACTCACATTCAATAATTAAATTTTGGGAATTTAAAATTATTTTTGCGCTTAAAAATTGTATTTAGTTGCATATTACATTATTGGATATTCTTAAGTTTAATAATGCAACAAATTTAGGTCCTTAAGAGTGTAAATAATGAATATTTTAATTCATAAATTAAATCCCAAAATAGGAATTTTGGAGAGAAATAGTTCAGGTACTAATTGCACCCCCAATCCTCATGTTTACACCCTTCTTTTCCAATTGGAATATCTATTTCTAAAAAAAGACATTTCTAGAGCTAATTGCACGCCCTGTTTTCAGCTTTACACCCCCTTCTGTTTTCAGCTAATTTCGTAGAGGCAGGGGCTGAATTGGGAACATGATGCGAGGATTACATAGCTTTGGATGATACCTTTGTGTGTAAGACATGTTAAGACCCATTTACGAGTGATGGCTCATAATGGATTGGAAACACATGGTGATCACGGGTGGTGGCCAGTGATGATTGGAAATCCTATGGGAGCATACGAGGGTGGCTCGTATTGGCTAGCTCCACTTGATTGTCACTCACGGGTGGTAGGCCGGTGTTGTTCCGAATCTTGTGTGAGAATATAGATGGTTGTTCATATTGGGTAGTTCCACTTGGTTGTTACATATGGTGGTTCGTAACGTGATATTTCCACGCGTGTTGGTCTACGAGTGGAAGGCTCGTAGAGGTTGGACTATGAGTGGTGGCTCGTGGTAGCATGTGTCATCTTAAGGTCATTGTCAAAGTGTGTAGAAGATGTATAAACATGGTGGAAGGCCATGATTTCTTGTGCATAATGAAAGGTTCTCAAAAGAGGTTTTGGGATAAATTCTTATGCTTTAGGTGAAGAGTTTTATAATTCTTTTTGCATATTTGACTAGATTGAGCTCTCCCTATCTGATTGTGTTTGGCGATGATTGTGTAACTTGTTACACGGGAGCAAATGATGTTTCAGGTGGTGGTGTTGTGATGTAAAGATAAGCCTTGTATTTATGATTAGACCTTGTATTTTGTACTAGATAAGCCTTGAAGTTATTGATTTTGATTTTAGCACGTTTAATAAAGATTTAAACTTTTCCACATTTTGAGAAAGATGTTTCATTAATTGAAATCTTATTATTATTTGTAATTTCATTTTATTTAAATTAGTAATAGTCATCTAGGATGTTACAATCATTACGTACATATTAGTCCACAAGGTGAAGGTGATAAATCATGCACTATGTACTTGTGATCTAAATAACACAATACTGATAGTAGGTGCAAATTATCATTAACATAACATTAATATGTTTATACAAGGGCAATATTAGATGTCATATACTCATACTCCTTAAAATTGATGCAATTACTAGTGAAAATATATATTCCTATATATCTAAGTCACACCTATAAGTTGTTTATTTCAGCTAGTACCCAACAATTTGAATTTCTAATATTGATAGGTTTCATTGAAGGTTCTGAATTTGAGTAAAGAAGAATTAATATGTTAAGAGATTGAAACATACCATATTGGTCCCTTCATTTATCAAAAAATGGAAGGAGAAGAGTAGCACAATTGTGAGAGGAAGCGATTTGAGAAGAAAAAGACTTTGAAGTGGCAGAGCGAGCTTTCTATAACTCCCAAACATTTCCACAAAGAAAGAGTACAAATAACATAACAAACCAGTAAAACCATCAAACACTATAGACATGAAAAACTGAGAATCAAATTCAAGCCTCGTGGTTACAGAACACTTTTTTTTACTCAAGTGATCACATCCAAACTCTGTTGTGTTGGGGTTTGATATAGGACAAGTAATCACAATTTCGTATATTTCTAATCAGGGGCACCCTCTAATTCTTAAAGTCAGAAATGTGCATTTGTAGCACTTGCAAATAACATAAATTATAAATTTCTTTCTATGTCTATATCACTTTATTTCAAGATATAGGCAGATTTAGTAAAATTAACCCTACATTATAGACACAAAGGAAAATTGGTGGAATCAAACAATAAAATTCAAATCCAAACAAAATAACCCTAGACTATAGACACAAATAAGGAAAGTAACGAAGCAAAAGTGAAATACAAAATCAAATCTAACCAATTTAACCAAGCAAAAGCTAATACCTAAGCTATTGTAAAGACCGACGATGATTACAACCAAGTAGAGTGATATTCTTACCTTAGCCCAACCATGACGAGAAGTGTGCCAACGACGACGAGCAAGACAGTAAAGAACTACCTCGAAGAGGTGAGGAAGGTGATCACAAAGAGGGAATGAAGAGTTGCCTGGAAAAAGAGTTCAACGACGATGAGATGGCGATCACGGTGAATAAGCAACTACGAAGAAGTAGTTCTGATTTCCAGCAAGCAACCTCGGTGGGGCGACCATGTTGGCGGTGAACGCGCTAATGGTGACAAAACACTTACCTAAGTCTGTGCATTTTCAGCTCTTAGGTTTTCAAAGGAAGGAAATGAAATGTTAGTGTTTTTTATGTTTTCGTGTTTGATAGGAGGGAAATGAAATCTTAAGTATTTTTTCTAGTTTTTGAATTTGAGTGTTTTTTAGTTTTCGTAAAGAGGGGAGTTTTTATTTTATTTTTTATTTTTTTCGTCGAGTGTCTGAGTGTTTAAGTTTGAGTGTTTTAATTTAGCCACCAAAACTCGTTCAATTGCTAATTTGTCACCGAAACCTTTTTAGTCACCATATAGCCTGAAATAAATTTGATTGCTACAAAACCATTTCATTCGATAGCTAATTCGGTAGCTAAATCAAACGATTGATTTTACTTCTCATAGCTACCAATTTAGCGACTCAATATTTGCTATTAATATTTTCAGTCATTATACAAACTAATTTTACTAACAAACAATTCAGTCATTTTTTTGATGGTTAATTGAGATTGATTGAAATCAGTGACTATTTGAGTTACAGTTTGTGAATGTATTATTTCGGTGACTAAATAACTTTTTTTTTCTAGTAGGGATTGAATACCACATTGAATGAAGGGACATGAACCATCTCCAACAATAAACATTACAGAAAAGGGCGCAATTTACTTATTGAATCATGCATCAGAGAAAAGTTAAATAACATAACAATACTTAGAATTCTAGCATACATAGGTTTAAGTGTTAAGGTTGAATAGTTGCCTTCTGCAGTTTTTAGTTTGCATGTTTATATCTAAAATCATATAAAATGTTTTCTTTTTACTATATTATTACGCCATTTGATAAGTGTACATATAATTTTACTATTTCCGTTGAAAAATTTATTATGATTTATAACCTTGCAACTTTTTGCAGGTTAACTTCATTTAAATAAGACAATCCTAAAACGTTAAAAAGGTACAGTGCTCCATATGTACCAAACAAAAACCACCCACCAATTGGATAAGTTTATATGTTAAAGCATTCAATATTTCTTGTCAACCAGTTTATGCAACCATTGAATTTATAAAAAAAAAAATCATAAATACCTATCAATTAAATACATGCGACACAGTAAAAGAAGTAAAAAATATATCATCTTCTTTAGAATTTCTCATCAATTCAACCAACCAGATCTTGCATTCTGATTCTAAGCCTCGAAAAAAATGTTTTCTTCTTATTCTTTGACATGGGAATACTAACAACGAAAGTTTCATTCAGACCCATCTTTCTTCCCTGAATTCCAACAAACATCTCCCTATCATTGACATCCTTTCATCCAACTAATTATGTATCAAAATAAAGCCCTCCAATTCAACCCTCGAAGATCAATACGAAAAATCAATTTCTTTAAAACCAATTCAACTCTCAAATCAATCGTGTACTCAGTGGTTCAGTGGAACCCTAACTCTCAATCAATTAAATAAACCCTACAAAGCAAACCAACAGTGCAAAGAGGCAAAAGCATTGAGAGGGAGGCTCGAAGTAAAGGTCGAACACAACAATCAGTCGATGCGGCAGCAACCACAAGGTACCTCAACGACTAGAGCGCCAACTAACGTGGCAGGAACCATAAGGTACCTCAACCACAACCCCCGGAGAATCTCCAACTTTTTCAATTGGGTACGAGAATGTATATATTCCCGTCATATTTCCGTCCTCGTTTAAATATTAAAAATTAATTAAGTAATCATATATATATATATATATATATACTTTCTATTTTTTATTTTTTCTAATTATTTGGTTTGTCATGAAATTCATTCGCATCTCCAATAAATTTTTCATCTTATCATAACATTTATGTAATTATGTTAAAATGATGTATGTCAATTAAAAAAATTTTATGTCTCACATTTGAATATTTATATTATTTTTTAATATTTTTATTTATTGTATATTTTTCATACACATGAGAAGGTTTAATACTCTCAATTTAAGTGTTTAATAGCATAATCTTTTATTTACTAGGTAATATAAAAAAATATTTAGTTATTATTATTATTTTTTGTTTCATTTGAAGAACTCTTTTGTTTCGCTAAAACAATTTTTGTTATTTCTCAACCATTGAGTATATATGTTGATATTTGAATAGTTTTCTTAGATCTCTAAGGTATACCCTTAATTATACATTTGGTTTCCTTTGTACGATTTCTTTTAATAGTCTCTCAAATTGTTTTTAAGACACACATTCGTTAATTGTTTAATATTTTTATTTGTTGTTTATGTAGAATACTATTTCGATATATTTTATCTAATTATTTTTTATTTTCTAACTCATTATCAATCATACTGTAATTTTTTCACTACAATATAAAAATTTAATGTAATTGTCATGAATTTTTTTTATCACCATCCAATATATATTGGAGTTCAAAAGATACAAGATCTATGTCAAAATTTTATTATTATGTTTATTATTTGTTCTTTGCATCATTTTGATCAAGTGATGTATTATTATTTTTAGGTTTAATCATGCCTTTGGTTCCTATTTTGGTAGCGAAATCTCAATTTGGTCCCTCTATTTTTTTTTCATCTCAATTTGGTCCCTATTTTGGAAATTTAATCTCAATGTAGTCCTTTCCATTAATGGTACAGTAACAGCGTTAAATGAGACGTGTCAATTCCTCGATTTTTTGATTTTTTTTTGATTTTTCTTTTATTTTTGATTTTTTGAATTTTAAAAAAAAATAATATTTTGCCACGTGTCAAACTGTCATCGTGTCATGCGACAGTGACAGAGTGATGTGGCAGTGACAATGACACGTGTCACTTATGTCATTTCCACTTTCTTAATTTGGTCTCTTTATTTTAATTTTTGTCTCAATTCAATCCCAATTTTTATATAAATGCACACAAATATTTCTATCAAAAATTGATATTTCAAGTAAATATTTTTAACAAAATTAAGTTCATTTAATTAATATTTTACATTGAACTTTATTTAAAATTGTTTTAAAGTTGTTAGTAGAAAATAATGTTAATAGAAAAAAAAATCATAAATTAACTAGTTCATGTAACAATAAACAACATATAAATTTAAAATTAGAAAACAATTTTAAGTAGAGTTGAATGTGAAACACAAAATTAAATAAAGTTAGCTATGTTAAAAATATATAATAAAAATATCAATTTGAATAAAAATATCAAATTTAAGAAAAATATTTGTATAAGATTTATATAAAAATTAATTTTTGTTTCAATTTGGAGAGGGACGAAATTGCACTATTTTTACAAAAATAAGGACTAAATTGAGACAAAAATTAGAATATAGGGACCAAATTGAGACTGAGTAAATGACACCTGGCACAATACTGACACCTGTCATTGTCACTGCCATATCACTCTGTCATTGCCCCGTGGCACGATGACAGCTTGACATGTGGCAATTTTTTTTTTATTTTTTTAAAAAAATTAAAAAGAAATTAAAAAAAATCAAAAAATCAAGGAACTAACACGTGGCACCCCATTTAACGTTGTTACTGTACCACTAACGAAAAGGACTACATTGAGATTAAATTTCTAAAATATGGACCAAATTGAGATGAAAAAGAATAGAGGGACTAAATTGAGATTTCACTACGAAAATAGGGACTAAATGCATGATGAAATCTAATTTTTACTTGTGTATAAAAAAGAGATTCATTAGAATTTAAAAAATTGAAGTAAACAAACATTTAAAATATATTTTAATTTGAATATTTGTTTTACTTTTATATATTTTTAAAAATATTTTTAAATTTTATCAACTAGCTTTCATTAAACATATCATCGCTCTAGAAATCACTTTTCTAGTGTTCTCTAACTAAGAGTTCTCCCTCTTTGGTCGTTTAATTGAAGAACTGAGACAGTAGGATTGATCCTCTCGGCGAACTCTTCAATTTGGATCAATCAGTTTCTCTGTTTGTCTAAGTTAGTTTTCTTCCTCTTTTCTCAGTCCAATCTCTTGTGCCCTTGCATGCAGTCTTTCTTTTGGTTGCATGTGTCGTTTATATCATTTGTATGAGTTTCTATTGATCAATGATCATACTGGTAGGTCCTAATCGTTCTAGAGATGTTTCTATGTGTAGATAAAGCATCTTATATAGGTAGAGGTGTTTGGTGTTTATAGAGTTATCTAAGCTGGATAGTAGGTAAGGGAAGCTAATTGCAGTCTTTTTAAGTTATAGACATGTTTGAATTATTAATTACTGTTAGTTTTGAAATGGTTGAAATGCCAAGAAGGGGGTGGTTGAATTGGCTAGTTAAAAATTTAGGCTATCTTTAAAAGCTAAAAACCACTTTTAATTGAATCAATTCGATCACCAAGTTAGGATGCAAAAATTACTGGATAGTATACTTTCAATCGGTCAAAAATAGAGTTAATCGATTGATTTTACTAAACAGATTCTGTACTGGTATAATCAACCAATTGAAAAAGAAAAACAATCGACTGAAATACTAGGAAAAATGCAAAAATGCAGATTTGAGATTTTAAGCAAAAATAATGCAAAAGAACAATCATGACAGTTCTAATTGATTATGCAAACACATTTTATGTTGCAGATGCCATCAAAACACTCAAGAATATGAAAAAGATGATTTAAACTCAAGTTATTTAAACTTTAAATGATTATGCAAGAGAGAAGGGTTAGAGAAAAGATTGGAGCACAAGATTTTTATACTGGTTCACTCAAACCTGAGCTACATCTAGTTTGTCAAGGCAACCTGAGCCTGACCTTGCACTATTTCAAAAGATTTACAAAGTCTACACTCTTACACTTTCAAAATAAGCAAAACACACACCAAAGACTCTTGAATTACACAAGAATCACAAGAGCACAACAAGAACCCTCTTGCAGACCTAGAAAACCACTAGGCACACACAAGGCTTGAGAAAGATTAAACCTCAATGGTAGCACAATCCTACCTACCACAAACCACCTTCTCTAAGCTTTAAACATAAGCCAAAAGCTTCAAGAATTGATCCAAGATCAATCTTCAACATTTGCAGTCTGAATGATCACGAAAGAAAGAGATTTCCAAGGTTTCCATAACAGTTTCGTGCTAAAAAATGATCAAGTTTCCTCTCTTTCGAAAATCACAGCACTTATAGTCAAATTGTTACAAAATTCAACAAGTTGATTTCCAAATCAATCAGTTGATTTCATTTGACTTAAGTGAAATCAGTCGATTAAAAAATAAATCAACTGATTGAATAAGTCATAGTTTAAGACTACTGCAGCCAACCTTTTAACCTATTGAAAAATCATTCAACAGATTAAAAGACGCATTTTAACCTGTTGAAAAACATTTCAATAGATTAAAAAACACAACAAAGACCAATTACATCAAATTAATGCTACAAGGTCTACCATGTGAATTACAAACATCAAATACTCTCTCCTAATGATTAATCCATGTGAAGGGCACACGTTCAAGACTTGATCAACATTAATCCCATCAAATATCCTTATCTTCATCAATGTAGGCATTATTCCAAGGTAATGGCTCCAAGTAGTTCAAAAAGCTTCATCAAATCTTTATGAGACACACCACCTAGGCTTCACATGTCAACAATTACATGATTGTACTGTGATTTTTGGGCATGATTGAGTTGTGTGATGAGTTTTACCTATTGAAATGGGGTTAAATCCTCAAATTTACATGATTTGGGTTGTAATATGAGATTCTGAAATGTTGTATGATTAGTATTCAAATGTGATAAATTATATTGATGAATGTTGTGAAATTGAAATATGTATGTTTTGGCATCTGTAATGGCTATTGGAATGCTTAAACTAGACTGGGATAACATAATCATGCAAAATCAAGTTTTGCAAAATTATGCAAGCTCGATGAGTGAGAATACACTTGCTGAGTGAATCCACATTCAAAGAGCTTACTGACTTTGTATCTACTAAGTGAGGTTGTACTCATTGAGTGAATCCAAAGTTCACGAGCAAAATGACTTTGTAGTCACTGAGCGAGAATACACTCGCTTTGGAGGAATGCACCTTTGTGAGTTCTAGTGATTTATTTGCTGAGTGAGCCATTATGGTTGCTGAGCGAGTGGGGCTTTAGGCACTACTCGCTGGACAAATGGATGATTTTGCTGAACGAATATATCGAAATCTAGTAGTCATTTTCTATGCTCAATTTTAATGTGTTGTGATAAATATGGGTTATTGCTTAGGAAATTATTGATATATGAGATGTAATTGAGATTGTTTATATGTGGTTGAGTTGAGATTGATTGATGTTAATTCAAGGAGGATTAGTAGTGAATTTCCGTAGTGTATGCATTGAAGTAGGGATTCAATTGGAAGTTACCCTAACACTCTAATAATCATTCAATTCTCAAGTAGAGAAGAATGAGTATGTGGTGAGAGGAGCAGGAGGTCCTAGTCTAGTGGTTTTACCTTGATCAAAGACGTTAACGGACTAACATTGTGTGTGGTAGAGTAGAACTCTTTGTCTATAACTTTGCAGAGCATTGAATGCCACTACAAGTGCATAGCTTACCTTGGTTCCATTACCAATGCATGTATCCAGATAACTAAGTCATAACTTTTGGTCTTTGTATGAAATAGGATGATTGATTATGTATGACTTGAGTGATTGTATTCTTTACTGATTAAAACTTTTTGCACATTAACTTACCTTTTTTCTGTGTTTCTGTCTTGTGTTATTTGTCTATCTTTTGCAATGATCACCTATTCAGTTGGAGCATATATGATTGCAGGCTTAGAGGCACCTTTGGAGGATGAGGAGCCATCGATTTGGTTAGTGGAAGGTCTTCTGTAGTAAGTTGTTATTTTGTGTATAGAGCTTTGCTAGTTTTAGTTAGCTGTATAAATGATATATTTTTATTGTCATATTTTGTTGTAAGACTATATTAATATTTGTACACTATGATGAAATATCTTATTTTATTACTTTTAAACCGTTGAAATTAGAATGTTATATTTATAACCAAATATGATAGATTCATCAAAACTTTTACAAGATCCACTTTTGCTACTATAGGTCTTTGTTATTCTTTATTAAAAATAAGTCATTAAAAACCAAAGATGAAGTTACAACGGAGATGTTAATTTAATCACCCTAACTACTTTTATACAAAAATACATTTAAAATAATTTAAAATATTAAAAAATAATAATTTTTGTAAATACTGAAGTTTTAAAAAAGTATATTTATGAAACAAGGAAAAACTATTGAAAAAGGAAAAAAGTTTTTTTGACACCCTTCCTCATTTTGACTTCCATTTGACACTACATTTAATAATAAAATATTATATTAATGTTATAAAAATAAATATAAATAAAATATAATAATAAAATAATAGTTTTTAAAGTGTTAAATGAAAGTAAAAAATTTATGGTATCAAACTACCACTACCCATTGAAAAAACATGAACCAAGAAAGAGGTAAAGATATTTGATGACATAATTGGAACTTTGATGAACGCAGACGGAAGGACAAAAATACTATAGGACCATATATGACCTGGTTCCAAGGGGCTTCTAGATATGACCGGGTTTCGAGGGGCTGCTGCAACTTTTCTATTTGTAAACAAATATCATAAAAAGTTTTTTTCCGTATATTTTATTTAGTAAAATATTTTTAGTGTATTAGAAAGCATGTTAAATATAATTTAAATAAAAGTTTTATTGTAATAGAGAAATAAGTTAAGCATTGAAAAACCATCATGTATTATATTGTTTTTCTTATTTTAATAAAAAATATTTGAAAAAAAAATACCATCTATTACTTTTTATCGATTAAATACATAACATTATTTATATCATTCTTCTATCACACCTATAATTATATGCAAATATACACTTATATTTATATATATATATATATAAAATAAAAATATATATATATAATATATAACATATATATATATATATATATATATATATATATATATATTAGTTGTTCATTAACTTTAAACATATAGTAATATATTTAAATAAGTAATTTATTCAGTTTTGTACAATTTTTTATTTTAAATTCAAAATCCAAATAAAAATATATGGTGAAACTATTTTTGTTATCTAATGTACGTTTTCAATTGAATACAATAAAATCAGTCATTCGTTTACACTAATTGTAATATCACTTATTTTATATTAATTCGTAATCTCACGTTTCTTAGGAAATAAGATGATCAGACAAAAATAAAAGTTACATCATCCGGTTAGTGAAAATAAATAAATGATAAAATAATTAAAATATACAAATTTTAGTTGATAAACAAAAAGAAAAAAATACAAAAAATTAAAAATATTTAAATTTATTAAAAACATTAAAGGTTTTATCCCTTTGTTTCATTTTCGTTTCATTTTCGTTGAAAAGTTGCAAGTAATCCTTATTTTTATTTTTGTTTCAATCAAATCTTGATTTTTAAAATTTGACTCCGTAACACCCCATTTAATTTAATATGTGAAATTAAAGAAAGCGTCACATAAAGATAACATACTAGCGCAGTCTTGGAGTTTAAAACTCAACTCCTTACAACCCCAGGCACACCACGATGCCCAAAAGAAAATTGGATAAAAAGTCTACAAAATGTATATAAATCCAAGGACAAACAAGTACATGGGTCATAGCCCTAACGAAAAGTCCATAAAGAAATTTAAGCCCAGTCCACGCGGACTATGCAGCGGAACCATCACCTCCCTGTTGTCCACGGCTGTTCCTCGCATCTGCTCAAACCAACAAGTTGATGATCATCGTAAAGGAGAGTACCACACAACAGGACACACAACAAATTGGTAGGGTAAGCTAGAGCACAATAGATTTTATCCATGCAATCAAATATATTTTCACAATCCCATATACACATATCAACCAAGCATGTTATGACTTCACAAACATTACACTAAGACACGACTCGAGTCATCCGAATACATATAACCTAGTCGGATTCAGTGGATGCTTGCACTTGTGGTGGATACCTCTGCTCACCCCCAAGCTATGTGTTATAAGTGTTACAATGAATCAATTTCCCTCACCACAAGGTTAGCCCTTAATGAATTTTAGGCCTCCTGCTACTCTCACCACAGGAGTCCGTCCGCTCTAGGTGAGACTAACTGACTCCTTAGAGTATCAGGATGCAACCTTACCTTGAATCCTTACCAAGTTATACAGATGGGGCACCACCATAGACACCCACTAATAGGGGCCATGGAATTACGTCCCGACCACTAAAGCACGACCCTGAAAACCCCACCTAGGGATTTCAAGGAATTACGCACTGACCACAGACCAAATCATCATCAAAACAAGTAATTATTCAACACGCATATGTAAATATCCCATGCCAACCTTGGCAATTCCATCCTCCATTGTATCTCATGTCAATCTCTTTCATTCACCAATCCCAAACCATGAAAGTAGGAGTGTGTTTCATACCGACACCATGCCATATTCATTAACCAACCGTCACTCATGTCTCATGCCAAACCAACACGTCATTTTAATTCCATGAATCATCCCATACCAAAAGCATACTCATATCATGTTAAAACTCATGGATCACAATTCATCATTCATCTTATTCATGCAAAGCCACTCAATTCATACTTAGAAAGGTATAAACAATTCATACATGTATTCAACATCCAAGAACAAAGAAATCCATCAACATACATACTCCTCGCTCAGCCCTTCGCTCAGGCAGAAGAGCCTCGCTCAAGCGAGAGGTCTCTCTCGCTCAGGCGAGCACCCTCCGCCTAGGCGAGGGATCGAGTTAGGAAAAGTGGCACTGTCGCGCCCGCTCACTTAGGCGAGACCACCCCACCTGAGTGAGATGGGTTCTCGCTTAAAACTGGCGCTCGTCGCCTGGGCGACCGTTCGCTCAAGCAGCCTGGGCGAGTTACTGCCAATCTTGCCTAGGCGAGATGTACTTGCTTGGGCGAGATAACCATAACCCGACACTGTTCACGCAGGCAGATACATCCAAACAGATCAAAACATGATTTTAACAGCTCCCAAATAGTTTGTAATGGTAACCCAACATTTGGTTCACGAAACCAGACCAAGCATATAAGAAAATGAAATAAAATAGTAAGCCCTAACTTCCCCGTACTTGGATGGAACTAAGAGAAGGGTGCGTCTCCAACAGTGGAACGCGAAAGCTCCAGATGCAGATTACCGAGCTGGAAGAACAGCTGCGAAAGAATGGGCGTATGTCTACGACGAAGCCCCAACTGGAAGTACAAACATATGAGCGGAAAGAAAACAAGACATGAGGTGTAGAGCACTTACACGAGGCTAGGAAACGTAATTGAGCTCACTAGTTCTAGGTTGGGAGTAAACCCTAGCAGAGGAAAATGGCAGCCGCTCTAAGGGTGTGAAAGTTCTGTGTTACGAAAAATGAGCACAAAGATTAGGGTTGGCAGATTAGGTCTGGTCCTTCCTCTTTGGGCCAGCCTTTAGGCCCATAAGATTGGGGTAACCCTTAAAATAAAAGGGACAGAATAAATGGGCCTTACAGACTCAATCAAGTCATTTTTGTTAATATCTCACAAACAACATTAAATATATTAAATATATATTATATGTCAATTCGTAATTTCTTTTAATTTTTTATTTTTTTTTACATTATTTTTTTCACAAAGTTTTGTTATTCATGTATCAGGTCCCATAACAGGTGATACTGTCAGTGCTATGTGAAAGAACAATGTTATATGTGTAAGTGTCAGTGTTAAGAGTCATTATCTTGTATTCAATTTAGTTTCTATATATGTTTGTTAGATTCAATGTTGTCCCATTTTTTTAATTGAAGTAATGTTATCCCTCTTTAAATTTAAATTGAGAACAAATGTATTAATTGTATAAATGTCATATTGATATTTTTATTAAAATTGACTTTTAACATATTAAAATAAAACAATTATATATTAAACTACTTTATTGTTATAACAATAATAATGATAATTAAAATTTAATTTATTGATATTAGTTACTTAAATTATTGTATATTATCATTTTTCTAATAATATAATAAAAATTATTTTTTAAACTATTTTTATTTTAAATTTTAATATTTTTAAGTCAGGCAAATTTTTATTCTATATTTTATTTTATTTTAAGTAAAGACAATAATTTGTTATTTATAGTATAAATGTTATTAAATTTATTATATAAATTTAAGTTTCAGCAAGTATTTAAAATTATTATATTATTAATAAATATTTTTTATAGGATTAAAAATAATTAATATAAAAAATCTAATAGTATAGTTAGAGTTGGTTTAAAAATGATTTTAGTAATATTTAATAAAAAGTTAATTTTAATATAAGTATCAATATAAAATTTATATAAATAATAATTTTGGTCATTGAAAAGAAACAACATTGTTTATTTTTAAAACAGCTTGAAACTAAATTAATCAAACATACATATAAATATTGAATTGAATAAAAACTATCATACTATAGTTGTAGCACCCCATTTAATTAAGTATGCGAAATTAAAGGAAGCGTTACAAGAAAGATAACATAAAGGCGCAACTTGGGAGTTTTAAACTCAACTCCATACAATCCATGGCACACCACGATGCCCACGAGAAAACTAGATGAAAAGTTAACCAAGGTACATAAATCTATGGACGAACAATTACGTGGGTCGCAGCTCTAGATAAACTCATACGGAAATATGAATTAGTCCACGCGGACTATGCAGCGGAATCTCCATCCCCCTGTTGCCTACGGGTGTTCCTCACATCTACTCACACCAACAAGTTGATGATCATCGCAAAAGAGAGTACCACACAACAGATCACACAACAAAGAAAGTAGGGTAAGCCAGAGCACAAAAGAGTTCATCCATTAAACCAGATATAATTCCACAATACCATACATTCAAATCAACCAAGCATGTTATGACTGTTCAGGCAATACACTACGACACGACTCGACTCATCCGGATACATATAACCATGGTCGGATTCAGCGGACGCTTACACTTGTGGTGGATACCTCTGCTCACCCCCGAGCTATGTGTTACAAGTGTTTCAATGAATCAATTTCCCTCACCACAAGGTTAGCCCTTAATGAATTTCAGGCCTCCTGCTACTCTCACCACAGGAGTCAATCTGCTCTAAGTGAGACTAACTGACCCCTTAGAGTGTCAGGATGCAATTCTTACCTTGAATCTTTACCTAGTTATACAGATGGGGCACCACCATGGGCACCCACTAACAGGGGCCATGGAATTACGTCCCGACCACTGAAGCGCAACCCTGAAAGTCTCACCTAGAGACCCCAAGGAATTATGCACTGACACAGACAAAATATGATCACACAGTCAAATAGTATTCACCATGCAAGGATATAACCAGTATGTCAATCTTTAAAGCCAATCCTTTCACGTTCCAAGTTCAACTCATTCAAACTCATCATAATCCATCCATGCACATAGGACCCAACTCATCTCGTTATCATGCCACTTTAATAATACCCATCTCATTTAGTTCACATGCCAATTTTCATACCAAATCCATCATCTACAATTCATGATTCATGTCAAGCATACATAATATTCCATTATATAGATGTTTCTTATCATAACATTCATACCCAAACCAATACCAATCATCGAAGAATAAACAAGCACTCAAACAGCGTACTGCCTCGTCCAGCCCCTCGCTCAGGCTGAAGGGTCTCGCTCAGGCGAGACGTGCTCGCTCAGGCGAGACGTGCTCGCTCAGGCGAGACGTGCTCGCTCAGGCAAGACGTGCTCGCTCATGCGAGCCCCCTTCGCCTAGGCGAGGGCTCGAAAGAGCATCCAGAAACCAACGCGGGATCTCGCTTAGGCGAGACCCCTCTCGCCTAGGCGAGATGTTCGCTCGCTCAAAAATTGAGCGGGTCGCCTGGGTGACCTTTCGCGCAAACGAGTTTGGGAGAATCCCTGTTTGTCTCGCCTAGGCGAGACTGGCTCGTTTGGGCGAGATTAATAGGTCTCGCCACTGTTTCACTTGCAGCAGCTATATTTTTCAAACTAACCAATCATACAAGGTATTCTCACGCATCAAAACGGAAGATTAATCCATACAATCAACAACCAACTCAAGAACAGGACAAAACAACTTAAAACTTGAAACCCTAACTTCTCGTACCTGGAAAAGGGCTAACAAAACTTTGACACGGGATCTCGGAGCACAACAGCTCGAGTGATGGACTTGCAGAACTGGCGGAACAACGAAATAGTAGGAAAAACATGATTATTTCGAACTCTAAACGGTGAAATACGAAGAACAGCTTTAGGAAGTAAATACAGTAGGTTTAGAATCACTTACGTGGAGTAGAAATCACTATTTGAGCTTTTGGGCGGACTGGTTCGAGGCGAGAAAAAACCCTAGTAGAGCTCTAGTGGTACGGTGGAGAGGAAGACGGTTGCTAATCTGAGAATGAAAGAAAGTGTGAGCATTAGGGCAGCCTGGGTTCAGCTTTAACCTTTGGGCCAACTCTTAGGCCCATCAGATTTGGGGCAGCCCTTTATGTTAAGGCAGAAAAAAGAACAGGACCTTACAATAGCATTGTTCTTGTCACATTACACTAATAAGACCACATGTTATAACATGATATCTGACATGAGAAAAAAAATATTTAACAAAAAAAATAAATTAAATAAATTAAATTAAAAAATAAACAAAATAGGTATGGACCGTGACAGTGACATGTTTTTAACACTTAGTGTAAGGTACTAACAAAAAGACTTAATTGAGTTTAAAAAAAAGGAAATCAATATTAACTTAACCATAGCAATAGGATTAACATGTATTCATAACCATAGCAATAGAAATAATCTATAAGACCCTTTCAAGAATATGTTATATTAATAGTCAAAGTATTAATAATTAAAGTATTACAAATATTAAATTATTTTATTGTTATAACAATAATAATAATTAAAATTTAATTTATAAATATTAATTATTTAAATTATTGAATATTTTACTTTTATAATTATATAATAAAAATTTATTTTTTAAATTATTTTCATTTTAAATGTTAATATTGTTATTTGTGTTGGAAAACTGATGAACTAAAAACAAAATAGCACTTGAAGTATGTAGATTCATTGCCCTTAAGGATTTATCTATAGTGTGTTGCGCAAGAACCCATGATACAACAGGAACTTCCCGGATTGTCCCGAGGATCTCAGAACTAGTAAGAAAATACTCCTCTTGATAGAGGAAGTAACCCATAACAGCAAAAGTAAATAAAGAAGAGAGAAGAGAGCCAAGAGAAATGAAAAGGTGTGTTTTAGGAGAGCATAAGACCGCCTATTTATAGGTGTGAATGAGGGATGGTGATGGGTTAACATCACATGGCTCATGATGAATATCTTGTAACAGCTCAGCAACAGTCATATTGTTGTAAATACCAAATCGAAACTACTGTAGCTATAATGGCCAGATTGCAACTGCATATTTTGCAATAAAGAAATTTTACAACAATCCCCAACAAATGCAAAATATGAGAAATAGAAGAAAAGAAGATAAGAAGAAAATCATGTGTCTCTTATAAGATGTAAAACATCAGAGTTGGTATAGCAAGCTATATGAACCAGTCTTAGATTAAGAAACTTAACACATAGTGTAGTTGGTATAGCAAGCTATATGAACAAAAAACACTTGATGTGTGTTAGCGGTTTATCAATCACAATACACCCCCACAATCCTTGTTGTTATCGATGTTTTGCGCTACTAGGCCATGTGCGTGCCCGGTATTTATGAGTGCTCTATAGATCATGCCAAGATCTCATACAAACAGCCCCACTTGACACTCATATAGGTGATTTCATCAAGTGTATACTGCAAATCATACACCACCCATAAGGGATATGAAAATCATTAAAACTTTGTTTAAGCTAAAATTCTTACACTTCAGAGAATTTTAATTACAAAGTTTCACCTCTCAATAATGCAGTCTTAGCACTTTTAACACACCATAGGAATGGACATAATTGATTAAAATCAATTTAGTGCTATCAAAACTAATAAGTGACTTGTTTTTACTTATATGAACCTTATTCACAGGATCTCCAATCACAAAGGTTGGGTTACCATCACTTGTTTGTTTCAAGTGGCTTAAGTCTCATTCCCTTCGATGTTTTTATATTTCTTCTCAAGGGTTTTGTCAAAGGATTCATAAAATTTCATTATGACTTCACCCAATCAATGGAAATTGTTCCACTCTTTAGTTATAGCTATTAGCAATTGACAATCACAATGTCTTTTCATTCCTAATGGAATGTTAGCTAAGAAATCCGTCAACTACTCAACTTTACTATTAGTCATTTTAAGAACAACATACTCATGTTCTATTGTTGATCTAACAATAATTGTTTGTCTGACTGATCTTCATGTAATCACACTACTCCTAAGTGTGAATAAATAACCACTAGTGGATTTTGTCTCATCTGAATCAAAAATTCAGTTAGCATCATTGTACCCTTCTAGTACAGCGGAAAATCCACTATATTCAATGGCATATTCTATTTAATCTCTTAAGTATCTCATAAGTGCATCTCAATATTCCTAATTAGAATATTAAGTGTATCTTCTCAGTCTACCTACTACATAAGAAATATATGGTATAGGAAGGCTCATCAAAAGTAGTAAGTTCCGAATTATCTAGGCATACTGAGGTTCAGAAAAATAATTTTCCTCTATTTTTTCTTAATTTAGAATTAGTATCATAAGAGATATCAAATCACAATTTATACTATCTCCCTTCCTTATGATTTTAGCTTCTAAAATCACGATGGCTTCACCTATAATCAACTCATATTCAAAATTAAATTCTAGAAACTAGTTATAGAGACTATCTCAATGTATATATCAATCATTAGCATATCATATACACATATATAATGGCATCATCTCTATAAATATTAAATATCATTAGGTGAAAAGCCATCACAAATAATTATTTTCTTTTCCTTTGAAAATAGAGGTTAAATTCACTCAATTTTTTTTTCTCCAAATAATTGAGTAAAATTACATGCACCCCCACATTCATAAATATTTAAGATTGGTAAATGATTAAATAACTGGTTGTGCTCGTCCTTAATTGTAGGTAAGGAGTATACAAACTCATGTATACCTGATAAAAAAAAATTCTTCTTCTCTCCAAAGTCCATATCGTCAATCTATAAGTCCTTAAGATTGTTAGAAAACCGAAGAACCAAAAAAAAATAGCACTTCCTGAGGCATGTAGATTCACTACCCTTAAGGATTTATCTGTAGTGTGTTGCGCAAGTCCCCCATGATATAACAAGAACTTCCTAGATTATCTTGAGGATCTCAAAACTAGCAAGAAAATACTCCTCTTTTTAGAGGAAGTAACCCAGAACAACAGAAGTAAATAAAGAAGAGAGAAGAGAGCCAAGAGAATTGAGAAGGTGTGTTTTAGGAGAGCATAAGACCACCTATTTATAGGTGTGCATGAGGGATAGTGATGGGTTAAAATCTCATGGCTCATGATGAATATCTTGTAATAGCTCAACAACAGTCATGTTGTTGTAAATACCAAATCGAAATTGCTCTAGTTATAGTGGCCAAATTGCAACTGCATATTTTGCAATAAACAAATTTTACAACAATTTGAAATAAATATATATAGCTAGGTATGATAGATTCATCAAAACGTGTACAAGATCCACTTTTGCTATTATAAGTCTTTATTATTCTTTATTAAAAATAAGTTATTAACAATCAAAGATGAAGTTACCACTAGGGATATGACAAATAAATCTGTTCCTATGATTATTGTCCGAATTCGTCTTCATTTTGATGGGAATCCCCACATTGACTAGTTACGAGTATGGGTATGGAGAATTTCTGACTTTTTCAATTGAGTATGAGGATGGGTATCAGGATGTACATATTCTCCCTATCCTCGCCTCCATACCCGCCATAATACCCATTTCCGTTTAAATTATTAAAATATTCATAGTCAATTTAGTAACCTTATATATATATATATATATATATATATATATATATATATATTACTGTACATTTTTTTTAATTCTTCTAATTGTTTGTTTTTCGTGAAATTCATTCGCATCTCCAATAAATTTTTCATCTTATCATAACCTTTACTCAATTATGATCAATTGATGTATGTTAATTAAATTTTTTTATGTCTCACATTTGAATATTTTTATTTATTGTATATTTTCCTTTCACAAGAAAATGTTTAAAACTTTTAATTTAAGTGTTTAATAGCATGAACTTTTATCTCCAATAAATTTTTCATCTTATCATAACATTTACTCAATTATGATCAATTGATGTATGTTAATTAATTTTTTTTATTCTCACATTTGAATATTTTTATTTATTTTTAATATTTTTATTTATTGTATATTTTCCTTTCAAAAGAAAATGTTTAAAACTCTTAATTCAAGTGTTTAATAGCATGAACTTTTCCTTTATGTAATATAAAAAAATTATATCTTTTTACTTTATTATTATTAATTTTTGTTTCATTTGAAGAATTGTTTGGTTTGCTAAAATAATTCTCATTATTTATCAATCATGGACTATGTTGATATTTGAAAAGTTTTCTTAGATCACTAAGATATTTTTCATCTTATCATACCTATACATAAATTTTTTGTATGGAGATAAGTAAAGAATTACGAATCCTGTCCTCCCCACCTTGTTATCATCTCTAGTTACCACTCCGATGTTAATTTTAATCACCTAACAACTTTTATAAAAATATATTTAAAATAATTAAAAATATTAAAAAATAATATTTTTTGTAAAAATTGAAGTTTTAAAAAGTTATTTTTGTGAAAAAAAAAAACTAATGAAACAGCATGAACCAACAACAAAAGAAAGGTCAAGAAATTTGAAAAAATGATTGAAACTTTAATGAACGCAGCAAAGGGAAGGACAAAAATACGATGTGCCTATAGAACCAGATATGACCTGGTTTCAAGATAGAACTAGATACTAGATATGACCTGGTTTGAAGGGGATGCTGCAACTTTTCTATTTGTATACTAATATCACAACAAGTTCTTTCCGTATTATATTTTATTTTCAAAAAGCATGTTAAATATAATTTTAGTAAAAGTATTATTATAATTGAAAATTGAAAAACCATCATGTATTATATTGTTTTTCTTATTTTAATAAAAAATATTTGAAAAACATACTATCTATTACTTTTTGTCGATTAAATACATAAAATTGTTTATATTATTATTATACTATCACACTTACAATTATATGCAAATAAATATAATAATAAAATATAATTAAATTATATAACAACTATATATATATATAGTTGCTCATTAACTTTAAACATATAATAAGTGATTTTATTCAGTTTTGTACAATTTTTTATTTTAAATTCAAAATTCAAATAAAAATTTATGATGTATAAAAAAAATAAATTATAAAATATAATCTTGATTAATTTTGAAATTTTACATCATTATTTTATCAGAATTAATTTTTCAGTTCATTATTTAAACAAGAAAATCTGTCTGCCTAATTGTGGGGGCAATGATCACTGATAAAAAAATATCTATGCCTTTTATTTATTTTTCTGAAAATCCTTATAATTTAACGTTTTTTTATACATAATAGATGTTATATTAAATATATTATTTATTGAAAATTTGAAGTTAAATAAATCAACTTTCTCAGTAAATGAATATTTTTATCAATTGTTCTAAATATTATATATACTGTTTCCATTTCCAAGTAAAAAGCATATTTTGTGTAAGGTGTAAGAAATTTTAACTATTTTTAATTCATTCATGATATTTTTAAAACTATTTTGCACCCTTATTACCTGTAATACTTGTTTTATAAGAAGAATATTTAGAAAAAAATTAAGTGATTAAGAAAATTTAATATAAATTTGGTGTGAAGTTGTTATGCACAGAAAGAATGATAATTAATATCTCTCCTCATAATGCATGCAAAAGTATATTTATTAAAAAAATTGAAACTATTTAATAAGTTGTATATTTAATATTTTTCTCAAAGTATGTGTAAAGCATATTGAATAACATTTATTAAGGTGTGAAAGCATGTTTAATTCGATTTTTTGTCGTTGTCTTTCGCTGGCACCTAAAACGCGCTTTTCTTTATGAATGAAGAATCTATTTATAACAACATCATCTCTCAGTCCTCCTCACAATCACGCATTCTCTCTTCTCTCTTTCTCACTGCAAGAAAAGAAAAAAATTAAGACCAACTTCATCTGAATTCTAACCATGAGTAACCAACAACAAACTCCTGGTAAGTCTTTAATATGTTTTTTTTTTTGTAACTTTTAATATTGTTTCACTAAGATTAGTCAAAAAAAACTTTATCCCTCTTATTTTTTTGGGGGTTAAACATGATCAATGGATTAAGGATGGGTTGATCATCATATATGTGTGTCTGATTAAAAATCCATGCTTTATATCAAAATAAAAATGATTTATTTATATATAAAAGATTTATTTTTTTGTTAAATTATATCTAACTGGGATTAATTATATTTTCTTGATCGTGTCAGTGATTGCATACCCTGTGGATCAGAGCAACCTAACAGCTCCACCACCACCAGTGGGTTATCCTACCAAAGATGGTGATTCTGCTCAACAAACTGTTCCAGTCAAAACCACTACCAGGGGTGATGGTTTCTGGAAAGGATGGTGAGTTAATAATTTATACCTAAAATGCTACTTTGTCTACTTTATTAGGGTATTGCTCACAGTAAGTATATCAAGGATATAAAGGAAATAATTTATAAATTAAAAGTTTGGGTTAATTAGGATTCTAATATTAGAAATTATGGTTAAATATATTTATATTCATTAATTTTAAATAAAAATTGAAATTGGTTTTAATTTTTAAACTGTGATCAAATCTAATTTTTTAATATAGATGCATGAATTTATTTTTTTAACTAAATTTTGTTAAATTTGTTTGATGTTTCAAATGTATTATGATAATATTTGATTTGTTTATATATTTAAAACATTTTTGTTTCAATATTAATAAAAAATATATTTATCAAATAAATTTTAAAAATATTAGTTAAGAAGACCAAATTTTCATATTTTTAAACAGAAAAAATTAAATTAGTCCAAAATTTTAAAAGAAATTAATTATAATTTTTGGTAAAAATTAAAGAATTAAAATATATCTAACTCTATAAATTATACTTAAAAAATTGTTGTCAATGCATAACTTATCTATTGCAGTTGATCTAATGCATAACTTATCTAGTGCAGTTGATCTCAGCAATTTAATTGTTGAGTCTTTAATAAGCAACTGTATTAAATTACACTGGTTTGTTATGATGGTTATAAAAGAATTGAAAAATAAAAATGCAGTTAGAAAATATCATAATTTCTTGACTAATAAATGAGAGCACTTCCTATGTGAATATGTTTTTTTATTTCTCAAAGCATGTGCCTTCTTTTTCGTGCAGTTGTGCTGGATTGTGCTGTTGCTGTGCTTTGGATTGTTGTCTCTGATTGAATGTCACTGCTCTTCATGGATTTGAGATCGTGCTCTCTTTGTGTTTTGTTATTTTCTTTAGACATTAATTTTATATTTGTGTAATAAGGATATTTGTGTTATGGGATAGCAAAATTTTATTTTAGTGAATGAAATTTGTATGTTGATATTGATGTTGTTGTTATACTTTAGAAAGTAAGTTAATTAATAAGATGAATGATGAATTTCATTCTTGTTGTTTGTACTTTCCAAATTGCAAATTCAGTGATGATAAATTATTAATGGTTGAATGTGAGTTAGTTCATAAAAATTAATAACAGGAAATATATATTTCCATCTTTTTCCATTAGGATAATTAACTTCACGTATAGTAAAAAATAATTGAAATGTATTAAATTTTGTTAACTTTTTAATATTAATATTGAAATACTCTTATAAAATAAGAATATATATTGATGGTATGAATGTCAAAATTTAGTCTTAAAAGATATTTTAGAAAATACATTATTAACAAAATATAAAAGGGTTTTTTATTATAAATGAGATAATAGAAATATGGAGTAGTTCATCGATAACTACTCGTTGACTTTTCAGCAAAGTTTCGGATAATACTGCATTTTATTGAAACATGACAAAGGTGACAGTGGACCCCTCCAAAACTTATTTACTTCTTTTTTTATTAATGAAAGGAAGTGATGTTCCAAGACACGTCTCTAAATATACTAATTTAATGTTTTCTCTATTAATTAATGGACATAGATTTCTATGCAATTTTTTTATTTTAAAAATTTATTTGATAATTAAAACAATAAATTTAAATAAGTATTTTGAGAATCCAATGCAAAACAATAATAAAATAAAAGGAAAGCAATAGCCATCACAAGAAAATTTAGAAAAGTCAAAGGCCGGCAATTAATTAAAAAAAAAGAGTGAAACCAACCTAAGTATATAAATTGCTTTACTCCATAGTAATCGTTGGCGTCAAAAGGTTGGAAAAATCTCCTATTGCACACATTTTAATCCTAAACATTAAGCTTTAGTCCCAACCATAAAACTTGCGGAAACACCAAGGATGCAGAAACAATAAGAATGCAGACACAAATATTGACAAATTAAAAACTGATTTTGCTCTAACAAGAAACAGGGTTCAAACTTATTAGATGAATAGCACACAACAAAAATAAAGAATAAGATAAGTCGCACACAACAAAAATAAAGAATAAGATAAGTCGCACACAACAGAAAAAACATGCAACACTAAACAATGTTTTAGCATTCGGGAATGAAGGTTCTGGAACGGATGATTTGCCTCGTGGTTGGGCTGTTTCTGAAACCAATTGATATTGTAAAAAGAGAAGATGGAAAACCGTTTTCTATGTCTTATACCAAAGACCCAAGCCCATAATATATACAAGAATACAATCTTAAGAAAAAGATCTTGACAGCTACAAAGTTAATGCAGAGAATAAAGAGGAATCTGGAACAAATCATAAGCTGATGAAGCACATCTTGCCCAAGACGAGAGTGATAGTGAATCTGATCTTGTTGTAATTCAAAATATCATAACTGTAATAACTGCATTGAGTTTGGCAGTTATTAGTTCATGTTACGTTTCTGTTTTGTATAAATACTTTGTATCCTCCACTTTCAGATATATGAGAAATACATTCTAATTTCTCTTGCTCTCTATCATTGTATGCATTATACTCTTCTCTCCATCTCTCTCTGCTAACCGTGGTATCAAGAGCCCTTCCGACCCAGGAGGATCTGAGGGTGTGGAATAGTGTGATAGAAGCTTGCTGCGTGTATTAGCTTCATGGCTGCTGGAGGCGTGATTTCTGGCAACTTGCCTGTGTTCGATGGCACAAGCTATGGTGATTGGTGTGTCAAGATGGAAGCCATTCTTGGTTTTCAGGAGGTGGATGATATCGTAAAGAAAGGACTGCAAGAACCAGCCAAGAATGCTACAAATGAAACAAAGAATGCATACAAAGAGAGTCGAAGGCTGGATTGCAAAGCTCGGATGTTACTGCACTAGTGTGTATCTACCACTGTTTTCCATAAAATCTCGAAAGCTACAACATCCAAGGAGATATGGGACATCTTGCAAGAAACATATGGTAATGCTGGAAAAATTAAGGCAGTTAAACTACAGTCCCTGCAGCGACAGTATGAATTACTGTGCATGAAAGATCAAGAATCAGTTGCAGACTATCTTGGAAGGTTGCAAGTTTTGGTCAATTCCATGAGAGCCTGTGATGAACCTGTGAAGAACA
>Ga0214542_1004401_pt1 | contig 27944 bp, 12 predicted proteins | sample CNSS1metaG_FD_160096 | JGI IMG/M metagenome (GOLD analysis project Ga0214542, IMG submission 160096) | Root nodule microbial communities from cowpea collected in UCLA plant growth center, Los Angeles, California, USA - CNSS1 | ecosystem: Host-associated > Plants > Roots > Nodule | place: USA...
GGTTTATTTGTCATCCGTTCGACCGATGGCCCTTAGCTATGTAGCTGATCGACAGAATCGATTTGCTGTTCGACCGCTCGACCGATGGCCTTTCATTTATAACTTCTTCAACTTTGGCCGATTGACCGATTGGGAGTACAGTACACCACTTAAGGGCAAGAGAATAAAAACTGTCACCTTCAATGGTGGATGGATAAGTGGCATGGAAATTCTTCCCTTAAATTAAGCAATTGAAGATAAAAATTTATAGAAATTTTCAAAATTTTCAAACTCAGGAGACAAATACTCTCAAATTGAGGAAAGTCAAATTTATATATGTCTAGAAAGTGTAAAAGGATGTTTCTTTATATAGTCTATAGGACTAATGATTAATCTTCACTTATTTTTGAATTCTTATCACCTTAATCTATTTCTCTTGTGGGATCATAACAAGTGCTACAAATATTAAATATTAGATTTTAATACCTAACGTATTTATGGTAAGAATAGAAAAAAAATGTTCAAATTTTCCCTCACTCTTTAGCTAAATTCCGAGCATTTGAGTAAAAAATCAACTGTAGTTACAGAGATAAACACTTTTTAATGTTTTTAGTGTGTCCAAAACAAAGTTTAAGGCCTTATTTGTCCGTAACATAGCTTAGGAAAATATTCCTTAGTGATGATTAATCTTCATGTGTTGTAGCTTATTCTTAGACCAAAGATGGTTAAAGACCATAATTTAGAAGACCATATACATCAGAGTCAAGTATTGTTGGAAATCTAAGTGTGAGTCTAAGTCTCATATTGAGTAAAAATGAGAAAGTTGAGCACTAGGATTAAGAGTGGTGTTAATCCCTTATGTGTAGGTTGAGCTCATATCTCATTGATGTTGTATCTCCCGGTGATCATCTCTCCAAAGACCCAAGAGTGGTATCATAGTCAAATTAAGGTTTTGGGTTAAGAGTGGTGTCAATCCCAGATGATCCTCTCTCGAAAGACCCAATAGTACCAATAGTAGTATCAGAACCAAAGGTTCGTGTAGTGACCGACTCATACGAGACCTCGTATCGAAAGTCTTCTTGATGGAGGGTCAAGAAAGCGTGTCATGTTATGTGAAAGGTGGTACAAAAAAGAGGTACTCAATAATTAGCTCTGAAGACACATAAACGCATCACCTTAAGGTTTTAGGTTAAGAGTGATGTTAAAGTATTTAGAAGTATTATCAATCCTTTGAATCATAAATTTCCTTTGTTGCAATCTCCATTAAAACTCTATTTTTTTTGTGTTAAGAATATATGTAGAGTCTACATCTCACATTATCTATACAATGGCGAATCTTCACCAAAATTTGTTGGGGAGCCAAAATAATATACTAAAAATTTATATATTTAATATTATTGTGACTAATTCAATAAAAATGAATACATAATCTAGTATATTTATAATTATCAAAGAAATTACACATATTTAAAGGAATGTCTATCATTTTTTTAAATTTTTGAACTCATGGTAATTGAATTATGATTAAAGTTTCCAGTTAACTTTTTTCGATGTAAATAACCATATTATCTGTAAAATATTCATCTTCCATTTTATTAACGTACATTTGATTCAAATATTCACAAGCTTTCATTTCATTGTTATAAGCAATCATGTTTTTATCTTCACCAATAGTTTCTCTATCAATTTTAAAAAATAAATTTATTCTTTTGTTTTTCATTAATATACATATTTAAAAATAAGTTTAAGACTAAAAAATAATTTATCACAATCTAATCAAAAGTTGAGAGACATAATTACTAAAAAAAACTATGATAATCAAGTTACAATTAAAAATCACATAGTATATTATTTCTTCTTCTACATTAATAAAAAATGAATATACAAAAAGGTCATGAGATAAAAAAAATAATGCTAAATGTTAAGCAAAAAGTTCATTATCAAGTGAGATAAGAGAAAGTTGTTTTATTTATTTATTTAATAATGGAAGAGAAAATATAAAAAAACGAGGATAGAAATACTTAGTTTATGTCTAACGTTTTTTTTAATAACAAAAAAAAAAGCATGAGAGAAGAATACAACATATGAAAAACTCAAAAGACAATGGGAGAGAAAATAAAAAATATCTTAATAATTTTGTTTCTTTATATATTTAATTTTAGGTTAAAATACCTTTTTTGTCCCAATTTTTGTCAAGTTTTGTGAAATAAGTTCTAATTTTGGTTTTGTGTTCAAATAGGTCTCAATTTTCGTCAATTTTGTTCAATTGAGTCTTTTTTTGCTAATACCGTTTAAATCATTAACGACCATGAACAGTGACTGCCACATGTCACTTTATGATTTTTTTGTATTTTTTATTTATTTGTTTTATTTTTTAAAATTTTTAATTTTTAATTTTTTTTTTAAATTTCCACATGTCAACCCAATAGTGTGCCACGTGTCAAAGTCAACATTCTATATTCAATTTAGTCCCTATATTTGTTATTTTTGTTCAATTGAGTCCCAATTTTGTTTAAAATTGACCAATTTTGTCCCTATTGAAGATGTGACCAAATTTAATTTTTATACCAAAGTTATAATGATGTGAATTTTAATATATTATATAAAAATAATAAAAGATGTGAATTTTAATATAAAAATTAAATTTGGTTTCAATTTGGAGAGGGATCAAATTGGTTCATGTTAACAAAAATTGGAACTAAATTAAACAAATATAACAAATTTAGGGACCAAATTGAATATAGAACATTGACTTTGACACGTGGCACACTGTTGAGTTGAAATGTGTACATTTAAAAAAAAATAAAAAAAAATAAAAAAAATATAAAAAAATTCAAAAAAACCACGAAGTGACACGTGGCAATCACTGTTCATGGCCGTTAATGATCTAAACGGTGTTAGCAAAAAAGGACACAATTGAAGAAAATTGACGAAAATTGTGACCTATTTAAACACAAAATAAAAATTAGGACTTATTTGACAAAACTTGACGAAAATTGGAAAAAAAAAAGTATTTTAACCTTAATTTTATGTTTTTTTTATTATTGTACTTTTTAAAATAAATAAAAAAATACTTAAAATTTAATTTTTATTAATTTTGAATATAATATTATTTAATTTTAAAAAATACAAATAATTTAAGAAAATTTAAAAATTTATATAATTTAAAAAAATTAAATATAAAATAATGAAAAAATAAATAAAAAAAGATTGGGGAGGGGGCGTGGCCCCGCCTGCCCCTTCCAACTTACACCACTGTATATATAGATGATAAAGTTAAATAATATTTAAAAAGGAGAACTAATAAATTATTGTCTTAAAGTTGTAAAGTTTTAAAGTTTTAAATTGAAGGTATGTGAACGTGGAAAATCTCTTTTGAAATACCTATCATTAAGATTTTTAATTCTAACTTCGGTGATGTCCCTAAAGCTCCTCCACCTCATAATAATAATTGTTGTGCTCTCTTAAAACAATAATTGTTGAACCACTGTTAGAAAATGAGATTATGAAAGTGAAAGCAGCTTCAACTTGGAATCCAGTGACCCTTCATATCCATGATCAAGAGTTCCACTTATATTATGTTGTTTGTAATGATAAAACAAGAGAAGAGATGTTACACTAAAGTTTGTTATTTTAAGTGATAGAAAATAATTAAAATAATTAAAGACAGGATTTACTTTGAGGTCTTTTGTCAGAATGGTGCAGCATAATTCTTGAGAGAACTTTTTCAGAAATATAAACATGTCAAAATAGTCTTCAATAAGTATTTATAATTAATAATGATGTGGTGCAGGGAGCAAAAGACTTGATCAAGTAACTCAATTCTGAATAAGTTGTGCTTTTTCGGTTTAGTTTCACTCTATGTTGGACTAGGAAACCAAAAAGTCACTTTAGTGCAATCTAAAATAAATAAATTTAATGCAAAAAATTTAAAAGATAAAACATGCTCATTTAAAATTTAAATCATATTAATAAAGTTTGTTTTAATTTTTACATAGTGATTTTATATAAAATATATATATATATATATATATATATATATATATATATATATATATATATAATACATGTATACGTTTGAATAAAGAAACTATTACTCACAAAAATTAAACATCATTAATATTTTAAAAAGATCTGTCCTTAAGTCTGCTTTTAAGGTTGACATAAGCTTATTTGAACTGCAAGATAAGTTGATCAGACAGCAAATAAGTCGATCTTTTCCTACTCTGATTTGTTTTATAGCTTTCTTTGAACTTTATCAAATTAATGTTAATAAAATAATTTTCACAAGTTATCTTTTTTAGAACCGAATATTGGAAATTGAGTTGTACCTGGATACCAATCACTCTTTTCTCAAATAATTATACTACACACAATATATAATAACGCAGTGTCTTTTCATACAAAAAACGTATAACTTTCGAAATTGTAGTTTCGGTTATTATATTTAATGAATACATGTTCCTCTGAATGTACAATTAAAAATTGTGACATTTCGGATTTTTAAACATGAAGATCAAAATGACGGTTAATGTGATCTATTTTCATTTTTAATAAATTAACAAATAAATACTTTTTATATATAATTGGACATTAAATTCCGTTCTTATTTATGTGTGCTATATTTTCAATGAAATTTCGAAGCTCTTTTATGACTGAACTTTCCATCCAATGAACAAAATATCTTTTCCTCGTCATTGGCTACGTCCTGTTATTTGTACCTTTGACATTAGTATGATTTGCCACATTCTTTCATTTATTTTACTTGGATTTTTTTTTTCAATATAGTACCATTTTAATTCCAATAAATATCTCCAATTTACAGTATCATTAAAAGAAAAAGTAATAGTGCTCAGAATTTCTAGTAGGAGAAATCAAACATGGTCTCTATCTGTGTTAAAAGATGTCAGCCAATATTAACATGTTTCACAAACGCTTGGGAGGGACATACTGCACACGCTCGTCCTCGCATATAGCCTGTAAATAAATAAATAAATAAATATATAAATAAATTTATCAAAATGTAACAAGCAATTCATTACTTAAATGGCCTCAATCTAGTTACCAAAGAACTTCATCAAAACCCCAACTCCCCAGGAAACTTTATTGAACATAACCCAGCTCAACTTCAGAGCTTCCCTTCCAATATTTTGGATTTCAAAAAATGAGGTTTTCAGCAAACAAAGCATTAAATCGCCATATATTATAACACCCCACTATCTGCAATAGCGGTAGAAGGCAAACCTAAGTAGGCAATCTACAAAAAAAGGTAGATGATGGAGTTCTTTTTATTTGTTATCTTTTATCCATGAGCATTCATTTTATTTGGAACTACACCCTCCTCCTCTGTTCCAACACTAGAACTTTATTTTAGCAAGACTGGTCTAGGGGCCCATAAATATTGTGGCTGGATGAATTGACTAAGTCATCATTTGATGATTGCCTAACCCTGTACTAGAAAAGAAATAACTATGAATCCCCTTTAAAAGAATATCATAATATATTTTGAAATCCATCACAAGTAATATACTATGCAATCTATATATATATCATAGAAATAGAAATATACCAACCTGCATCTCCTCTGGAAGTGCCTCCGAGACAGCAAGAGTATAAACACCAGGAGCGAATTTTCCTGCAACCCAAATTTTACAACTTAACGTCAATACAAGTTTTAAATCTAGATAGAAATTTAGTCTAAAAAACATAATAACTAAATAAACACATTAACAAATCTCTACGGTGTTTTTCCTTTAGACGTTAATCTTTATGCGACTTATCATGATCCAGTCTATTGTATATAAACACATAACAGTAAACAGTAGTACCAAGCAAACAACAAAGTAAAAAACACCCTCCGTCATTATATTTATCTTATTCAACTTCAAGTTCATGCATCTTCAAATCATGTCTTAGATCATGAAAATATGATTATAAAGTTAAAGAATGCGAAAAAGGAAAAAACTTAATCAAAAAGAAAATGTCATGATGCATATTCCACTGTACTACTCCCATCTCATCATAATGCTGCTAAGGACAAACATGTTTTTTCGTCTCTTGTCTTTTCATTAAATTCGTTTTGGTTATTTGTCTTTCAAAGATCATTTTTGTCTTTGAAAAGAATATGAAATTATATTTTTTTCACCCTATTTTCACCTTGTTTATAGCGCTTTAGATTCAAATATTAATTGGTTTCCAAAGATTCCATATACTTGAATCTAAAATAAAATATTTTTATGAATAAGTAAAAAAAATAGTTCAAAATTGGTCCTCAAAATCAAGTGATTGCTGTTCCCGGAAGACATCAACTCAAAAAATGATATATAAAAGGACCAAAATGAATCTTTTAAAAGTCAAAGGATCAAAAGGACAAGGGGCCGAAAATATATTTTAGTCTAAAGAAAAAGAAAACTGAAGGGTATGGAAAGGAAAAATTATGATCATTGCAACCAGAGATGAATGAACATACCAATGCGCAACCATCGGGCAGCCCAGCTGCGAGAGGGATCCATAACAGAAATGATCCTGTTGAGCAATTAAATGGGAGAAGAAAATAAAAAATGAGTACTGAGAGAACAAAAAAAAAAGTGGAGGAATTTGGACGAAAAACAATCGGCACCAACTAACCCATTAAAATTAGGAGTAGTGCATTCAACAACACGCTCATGATCTTCTTCCATCTTAAAGAACTGGCAGTTCTCACAGCCTGACTCTCGGAACTGTGAAACAACAGCAGAAAGTGTAAACAAATAAAAAAAAAAATGCAACAAAAAATGTTAGAATGGTAAAAGACCTGATCATAGGTTTTGACAAGGCGGCAACGAAGACATGCCCTCAACTCATGGCCAAAGCTTGTAGGAATTTGTGCAGGTGCAATTGCCATTTTCTGTAAAGCTCACTGATAGACAGACCAATAGGAAACTAGGGTAAGTAAATGGAAAGAATTAGGATTAGGCTAAAAGAAATTTCATTCACGCCTCAAATTATCAAAGTTAGTGTTCACAACATCAGTATCCACAGATCTACTAAATGCAACTCTTTAGCCAAGTGGGCATTTTTAATTTTTCTTTTGGCCAATTCTCCTGCCGTGTTTTGTATTCATCTTGGGCGGTTATATTGGGCTCACTATCATTACCGGGAAGTCCTTAACCTCAGAGTGGAGGAAAGCTAGGAGTTATAAGGTTGGCTTGATGGTTAAATTGGAATTTGTAAGGGAGGGTGGGAGGAGTTAATTCCTCCCACAAACATAATACTAACAACTAATATTTGCGATAAAACAAAAATGGAGGAAAGCTACAAGCATGGGGCAGGTCAACCATTGGGATGAGTATCTTGGGTGTGACTTTTTGATAGAATTAAATACCTATATCTCGGAATCTTATTTTTTGTAAATTCTAGCTCATGTTTGATTCAGATTTTGCTCTAGTTCTAGGAACTAAACTGAAATTAAATCAAAACATAAAGAACCAAATCAAAATTGAAATTATAATACCGACATCTAAACTTTGCATGTGAAGCAGTTCAAAAGGTACAAATAGTATCATCCTAGACAGCATATAAGTCTGACACTGATGTTGAGAATTTGGAATTTGTGTGTGAATATGTTGGTGCATCCCTCTTCTTATAAAGATGCTCAAGGGAATACTGTTAGAGAGGTTGCTGCTCAACCAATTTCAAATTCAATGTACCAGAATGGAAGAAAAGCTAAGAGAGTAAACTGCTCAAAACGTACAGTGAGCCTAGCTAATGATTTTCTGAGGTGAGATCGCATGCACCCAACCTATCTACTGCATACAAATTTTTCGCTTCAGAACACTAAGGCTCGTGCTACGAAAATCTAGGTTAAGTGTTTAATTCTATTCTCATGATATATAAATTAATTGTGTGGCAATGACCAATTCAAATGCAGTAGAAGGTGAAAGAAATCAACAGATACTGCAATTAGGGCACAGCTGCAAGCTAGGTGGCAAAATTCCGTCCCAAAATATTTGCGAAGCCATAACGGGTTATGGCAGAAGCATCACCAACAAAAGACAACCATAGAAATTCAAATTCAAATAAAAATAAAAACCAAAGCAAAACACACCATGAACAAAAATGAAAAAGAAAAGACAAAAAAAAAAAAGAGGACGAACCACGATAGGTGGACGACGGGAAGACCCAGGCGGGTGGAGCAGCTGAAAAAGGATGAATCAAGTGACCGCGGCGGTGGCACAACGCGCAGGTGTCTGAGGCGACACGGCAAGGCGGAGTCGACGACAAAGTGCGTATGGTTGGGCGTGATTAAGTAAGAAGAATGATAGTTTTCTTAAGCGTGAGAATGAATGAAAAGGATGATGTATTTATAGAATTTTTTAGACTCAAAGATAATAATTAATTGTTATATTATAAGATAAAAGATATTATACAATTTTAAGATATTAAATAATTAATTATTATATTATAAAAATATTCTTTTTAAATACTTTAAAGATAAAATCTAATAATAAAATATTATATTATAACATATAATCTCGAAATAGTTTAGATAATAATAAATTGAAATATATTTTAGATTATTAATTTATAATTACTTAACGTTGTTTCAATTGTGTCTTTAGGTTTTTACTTGGGTCTTTTGTACAGTTTTTTGTGTTGTGTGTTGTTTATTCAGTGTAATTGTTACAAACAGGTTCTGATGCTTAAGTCAGTAATAATTTCATCGGTATAAACAATTAATATTGTAATAAATGTGAGAGAGAAGTCCTAACAATCATATGACTTTTATTTATAGTTTTCTATATAACTCTTATTAGGGTTGGTCTAATCATGGTCCAATTGTTTTTTAAACTTTATTTTGAACGATAATTACGAAGCATATTTACTCCTCCTATTGTTCGACACTGCTCCCGTGTGACGTCATTACACAAATGTGGTCGTTGGTAAGTTGATGTTACACATGCGTTCATATGTCGAGCATCGTAATTTGATTGGTCGATGATCAGTCGAAGTTGATGTTGCACATATTTTCATATGTTGAGCATCACAACTTGACCAATTGATGACCGGTCAATGTCACACGTGTCTTCATATGTTGAGTATCGCAACTTGACTGACCAATGATCGATCAATGTTGTATATATCTTCATATATCGAACATCGCAACTTAAATGAGTTAAAATATATATTTTGGAATAACTTAAAATATGTTTTGAAACATTGGTTCTAAAAAGTAAATATTTGTAGGGTAATGATATTTTGGCAACTTTCTCTTACAACCTAAGGTAACATCTTTTAAGTGGTTTTGAAATATAGAGAAATGAGAAAATAAGAAAATGAGAAGTCACCAGGAAAATGCAACATGTTATAAAAAAAGTTGTCAAAATTTAATTGTGAAAAAATCATTTTTCTTTTAAAATCTTTCAAAATATTTAGACCGAAATATTTTTTTTTAAACCTCAAAAGCTTGTTATACTTTCTTATGCAACATGTTATATACTTTCTTATCCCGTGACAGAGGTCAGATGGGCCGATTCACAATCCAAGAGTCGGAAAATTTTTTGTTAGGTCTTTCGAGGAAGGAGGTTCATGGGGAGATACAACACCAATATGAGACTGACTTACACTTGGATTCCCAACATTATGAGACTTAAATCATATTACTCTCTATGTTTATTATCATTATATACATCCTTACTCTCTTACTCACTTATGTATTAAAGAGCTTTTGGAGGTGGATTTTCCCTTTTTCTCTTTGAAAGTTGGAGCTCTCGCACTAGGAGGCAACATCTTAGCTTTTGAGAGCCTTATACTCTACCTCAAAGACACTTTGTCAAAATCCACTAAGAACATTCGGTGCCCACGGTGAGGCTTGAGTGAAATTATTTCTAGACCACAAGTCTCATGGTAATGTACTATAATTGAATCATGGATGAGAATGATATACTTTTTTTCCTTAGCTCGATTTTTGTCCTTACAAAGGGTTCTTTTGAACAAAGTTATAATAAGGCACATTATATAAATTAAATTTTCTTTTTCAATTAATCGTTTTGTTACTCCTAACCACTTTATTCTTTTATATGTTACTTTATCCAAATGTCTTTGAAATTATTGTATGAATGTCAACTCCGAGATCACTCAAAATTGAGCGGTCGAAAAACATCGAACAATAATATACAAAATGATTTAGTTTGAGATTGTTTACAAATAAACAACCAATAACACATTGGTAAGACATGATAGACGACAAGAAAAAGCCTCATACATTCATTGAAAAGTGCCACAAATTCAAGAAGTGTTGGGAGTTACATATAACTGTTACTATTTGGCTCTTCACTACATGGAGAATAGATATACTTAGATCGTTATCACTCATCAAAGGCCACGTAAAATTTTTAATATTTTCACTGCACAATAAGTGCAAAAGTTCTTTTGAGAGAATGTAGTATGCATGCATGGTTTACCCCACTCTGTTGTCATTTGATGACCTCTAAATAGAGTAATCACACTAGCAAGTGCACTGGTTCAATTGTAGTACCAAGTGTCGTATCCAAAAGAATTTGTTTAATCTTTATCAAATACTATAACACTATTTGAATTTGTAATTTTTATAGATTGGTAGTAAAACTATGATGATCAAAAAATCAAGTTAAAACAAATTACTTGATGAGATTAAGTGTGTTGGGATTAGATTTCGCTACTCTATTCCTAAGCATAATTACTGTTTTATTGAATTACCAATGTTCATTCGTTGTTCCTAGAAGTACACTAATATAATCCTAGACCCATGTTTGAAGCTAGGATCTAAAGTTATTCAAACTTAGTGTGATATTTGCACTCCTAAAGAATGAACCCTTTGCATTAATGATCAAGACTCTATCACCAACTAAAGCATATAGATGCATGTTTTCAACCTAACAACATTAGATGATCTAATTGGATCTATAACTTAAACTAGCTTTTTTCTAATTCAAGTTAGATGTAGTAGATGGCTGATCAATTCATCATACGATAAAAATCAAATTAAATCAATAAGATGTGAAAGAACACTTGAATAGAGCAATAAAATAGTACGATATAGAAGTTCAGAGAGTTACATCCAATCCCAACACTTGGAAATTTAGCAACTCGTATTAGTTTTAACATTCAATCCTAGGAGTTGTTGCCTTCCCCCATGTCTCTCTCTAGTGTAGGAAATATTACAAGTGAAAGTAGAAGAAAAGTCCTAGAGAGAAGTCTAAGAATCTAGATATCAAAGAATAGGGTTCTGCTCTATATTTATAAAGTTTCCAGTCTTAGTTGCAGCTTTAAACATGGTGGCCAACTTGCGAGCTTTCATTCCAATGGAGAGGTTCCTCATAGCTCATACTATCTTCGTGATGTTCAATCTATAAGGTTTCTTTCATGGGTGATTTTCCTACATGGTTAAGTTCTCCTCGCATGGCTCATGCACCATTTACTCAATTTAAGATATGAAGGGAAAATTGAATTTTGTTGAAACTGCCTTTCAACACTTAATATGTGATGTTGGGGCTCAAGCTACTTGACTCTTTTTTCTTCTAAACTGCAATAATTCGCACAAAATTTTCATTAAATCACCACACATGTTTATATACAATGCTTTTAGTAAATTCTAGGTAAAAAGGGTAAAATATCAAGTTTATGCAAGATAATCAATCAAGATAAGTGTCAAAATGTATTTGAAATATGACTAAAATAGGAATTTATCATCATTCTTAATGGTTGACTATTCATTAACAAAGGCTTCAAAGAATTTATGGACTTCGATAGGGCATCCACATATCAATGGTCAAACTAAAGTAGCAAACAAAGTTATATTGAACAAGTTAAAGAAAAAACTTGGCCAACTCAAAGGCCTTTGGGCTGATGAGATTCCAATTATATTTTGAGGGTACCACTGCACTCCCTAATCCTCAACAAAACAAACACCTTTCTGAATCACATACGGAGTAGATGCCATGATCCTCGTTGAGCTTCTAGAAGCCTCTAAATAAGACAATTCTTTGACAAAGTTCATAATGAGCCAACTTACAAGTCAATCTTGACCTTATATACGAGGTGCAAAGAACCGAGCAACGCAATGCGACAATACACACTTTAGAGAACACGTCTTTCACAAAGGGTATCCAATTTGGCCTAAACTTGGGGATCCAAGAAAAGATAAGCATGGAAGCAAATTGGCCCCAAATTCGGATGACTCTAATTGCATAGTGGATTGACTTGAAGAACTCAGTAGCAAATTATAGTCGAAAACATGGCAATGCCGCACATCTGAAAAGCTACTTCAATTAAGCTTGGGTTTAAAACATCTATGGATTGAAAGATATATGAATACCAAAGTGTTTAAAAGTACTAAGGATTGAAATATATTTGAAGATCGTAAGATATTAGAGTATCAAAGCGTCTAAAAGTGCTAAGGATTGAAATATATCCGAGTATAAAAGATATCCAAGTATCAAAGCATGTAAAAGCGCTAAGGACTAAAGGATACTTGAGGATTGAAAGATATTAGAGTATCAAAGTGTCTAAAAGCACTAAGGATATCCGAGGACTGAAAGATACTCGACGATTCAAAGATATATGAATACAAAAGCGTTTGAAAACACTAAGGATCACAAAATATTCATGGATTGAAGTACATCTAAGTACAAAAGTGTCTAAAAGCATTAACGATTGAAAAATATCGAAGGATTGAAATACACTCCAGTACCATAGTGTCTAAAAACACTAAGATTGAAAAATATCCATAAATTGAAATACATTTGAGTAAAAAGCATCTAAAAACGTCAAGGATTGAAAAATATCCACATATTAAATACATTCAAGTACAACCTACTCGACGACAAATAAATTTGAGTGATTAACCCCACTCACATATTAAATTTGTCCTAGAACATCCTACTCGTCAGACCAATAAGTTCAACTGGCTAACCCCACCCTATGTACTAAATACGCCTGAGTAAACCATACTCGCCGACAACTAAATATGCTTGAGTGGTGCCACACTTGTTATTAAATTAAAATATGGTCAGGTGGCCACACACTCGCAAGCAACAATTGGCAACTATTCTCTAATGAGATGTTGTAACCACTATTCTTAAATTTTAATTTCGTAAATGTTGATTGTATGAGAAGCATGGATATTTGTTATACATTTTTCTGGATTATATTGGGTTTATGGAAATTCTCCAGAGACTGCTTGGCGAGCCTTCAAAGCCGCTAGGCGACTCATGTTGTAACCACTAAGTTTCTGGGGTTTTGTTAAGAACCGCTTGAGGGTTGTTCTTCGCTGCTAGGCGATGCTTAGATGAGTGAAATAGGTATTTTTCATGAAAAAAGCATTGTTTTTCGTATTTTCACGTAGCAGGGACTGTTGGACGCTGATTTTATACTGCCAGGCGCCAAATTCCTCACTTTTGGGCGTTGGGCGCCACCATTTTTTCTAGTCTGTGTAGTTTTTGTAAAACTGCGTTTCCTGGTACGTTAACCGTCCGATTTAGGTGAAGTTTTGACAAGTGATCCATAACATGTTGTTCTTTACTTTGAACGGTGGATATTTAAATTGGAAGTATGTAGCTAGAGATGTATGTTACTCATGATTGTTGGTTTCAATTCCCTAAGAGTATGATTAGTAATGGATGCTTATGTGTGCTTAAATGTTGGTATGGCCTTTGTTGGTGAATGTATACATATATATAGATGGGTGATTGATGAGTATGTTTTGGTATTACTTGCTGAGCCATGTTAAATATATAAATCTATATATGTTAGCCTGAATGTATGATGTTATAAGTGTGTGAAAAAAGGCCATTATTGATGATATTACTATGACCAAGTGTTACATGATCATGATAGGTTTTGGGCAAGTATGGGAACATGATAATCATGCTTTAAATGTAATGGGATTGTAGGGGCATGCAAAATAAGTATATAGCTTTGATTGTGTCTTATGTGGTGTGTGAGTTGTGTAATTGTGCAATTGTATCAATTCAAGTATATATGAGTTTAAAGGACCAAGTGTTAATCTTAATTTGACATAAGGAATTGGTAAAAAGGGGGGTTCATGTAGTTACTGATTGAGGTAAGACTTATGCTTTGTATGAATAAATGAGTTATGTCATGTTGCCTTATTATTTCATAATTTCATATGAGCATGGTTTACTCTTGGGTTCAAATTGAATGTTGGCATTGATTTAAGATATGAGCATATCCGAATTTATAAAGGGATGGATGTGTGCTCATACTTGAATGTTGCATATGAGTTGTGATGCTGTAAATTTGAGTATATGAAGTATACAAATGCGTATTTTGGTTTCATGTGCAAAAGGAGATTTAGAGTTTTACACGACTTGTGGCTTTTATGCTTTGGATGTGTGTGGTCTACAAGGCTTTGGGTGATACCTTAAGGATGGACTTTTTTGGAGCATTCCTTAAGTTGTGGCTCATAATTACATCCCTTAAGTTGTGGCTCGGGATGGAGGATGAACATTGTACATTCCTTCAGTTGTGGCTCAAAATGGTGTGTGTTACCGGTGTGAGTGTGCGAGTTGTGGCTCGTACGAAGGGTCTACACTCAATTGAGAAATCACAGGTTGTAGCTAGTGATGTGCTAATCTTATGTCGAGAGTACGAACTACGATTCATATTGGGAACTCCACTTGGCGTTGCGGTTCAAAGATGTAGAACATGGATAAACATGGTGGTGGCCATGATTTGTGGAATCAGAGGATGAAGTTTCTCTGATGATGTGTCTATAGTTGAATTTGTGATGTTTATATTTATATTATATGTTAACTCACCCTATCTGTTTGTGATTGGCGATGATCATGTAATTCGGTACGCGGGAGTAGATGATGTTGCAGATGATGCTGGTGAGGTATAGAGCCGTAGAAGGGCTAGCTTGGGGAAAGTTTTTATGGAGTTTTATTTCTTTATGGATTTTCAAAGATTTTGTAACCATTTACTTGTTCAAACTCGGAACTTGTAATCGACATCTATATACTGTGGTTTTGAATCTAGACGATGGAATAAAGGTTTTTAATTTTTCCACGTTTTGGGAAAGATAGTATAATGAATGCAATTTTTTTATTATATATTAAAATAATTTTAATTTAGTAATATTCTACTGAGTTGTTACACCTACACATAAACACCATACACCCTACACTAATGCTGACCAATGCCCATGCATAATCCTCACACACCTTGCATCAATATTAGCGAATGCCCGTGTATAAAATTACTTCTAGAAAAAACTCACACTAGCACTCACAGTCTGTTCAACCAGGAGCTGCCACGTGTCATAGTCCTCCACTTTCAAATTTGACCAACCAGGAGATGCCACATATGTAACATCCCTAATGAATATTACTTAATTAAATATTTAAAGATATAAAAAGAAGTTTAAACGTCGCAATATTATTAATCCCATACGCGGGAAAAACCAAAATTTAATATTCAATGTGACAATATTCAAATGAAATTAAATCAATAGTTATTACAAGTTCCAAATAAAACCATGAAAACAATAGTAAATCCCTAGCTCTATCCCAGTTAGCCCTCACTCCGTCGCCTGAGCACCCTTAGCATCACCTGTATCATCATCTGCTCCCGTGTAACGAATTACACGATCATCGCCAATCACAAACAGAAAAGGTGAACTCAAAAGAATATAAGAAACATATCAATTAAATAATATAAAACACACCCAATTATATTCTCATAGTTAGACCATGGTCAGATCCTTAATACCCCCAAGGCTTTTAAACCTCCAATTTAACAACAAAGTTAGCCATGGACTCAGGATTCATGATGCTCACACGAACCTGCCTGCTCGTGGTCCTGCCTCTACGAACCTCCCCGCTCGTAGTCCTAATCTACGGACCTGCCTGCCCGTAGTCCAACATATGTGATCCACTAGCTACGTACCTCCCTGCACACAACATCTCTCAACTGTGAGCACGGAACATACGAACCTACCTCGCTTGTATCCCCACAAGAGAGTAATTGAGTATGAACCTCCCCGCTCGTACCACCACATGTCACCCACCATCCATGAACCTACCCGCTCATGGCACAACATCTCTTGATCCACGTTCGCATCAATGCGTACATCAATATACACAAACTGCACTAAACTCGCTTGGGCTAAAAGCCTTAGCTTAAGCGACCAGGCCTGTCTCGCTTAGGCTAAGCTTTCTCGCCTGAGCGAGCATGCTAACCTGGTTTATCTGCGAAGTCTCACTTAAGCGAGTCTCTCCTCACTTGGGCGAGATCGCCTTTCGCCTAACACCAAAAACTCTCGCCTAGGCGGCGAGTTAAGCACAACACAAAGTTAAGCACGAGGTCTCGCTTAAGCGAGAACCTCTCGCCTGGGCAAAAAGCCTTATCCCCCAAACATCAACCTCCTCGCCTACGCGAGGTGCCCAAAACAAAATCTCACACCCCTCGATTTCTCGCTTAGGCGAGAGGTACTCGCCTGAGCGAGATAGCAGGTCGCCCAAAAACCTAGGCACTCCGCCTAAGCGAGTAACTCGAGCAGAAACAAGATCAAGACTCTACAACTCTCGCCTAGGCGAGCTTGGCTTGCCTGAGCGAAATTAGCAGAGGGTATCCCTGTTCACGCACGCATAACGCAGAATTTTCAAACCAAAACCCCAAGCAAGCATTATCACGCATCCCTTAGGCAACAATAATCCTTATAGACATGCTTAGACCTAATTGGACCACCATAATTCGTGATTGAACCACAACAACCCTATAATACAATTACCCCAATCATATTCATACAATTGCTTAAGATTGCTCCAACAACATCAATACAATTACACCTCTGAACCATACCCTGTAGAGCACGAAAATTCACAATCACACACTATCATACATGCATTTCAGAGTATACAAAAATCCTCAATCATAAAGACATGCCAAAAGAACTCCCCTAACCTGGTTTTTCTCAGCTTTAAATAAAAGAAGGTGGATGGTTCTTCTGGCCCCAAATTGGTTCCCTTAGTGCTCTCCCAACTCAGCTCTCTTGGATTTCCTCTGACCCTCTTTTGACAATTTTCCTGCTCCTTACCACTCTATAGGTTTTCAGACTTCAAAAACCCTCCTAATTACTCTATTTTCCCCTTTTATATGGTCCTAAATATGGTTAATGGCAAAAAAAAATCGAAAAATGCTTTTTAATTATTTATAATTTCCCTTCATAACCCTTCTCTTTGTTGTCCAATGTCTCTAAGGTTTCTCCACCCCTTCGCATTCAACTCACAATTACATTTAGCAAAAATAAAGAAATCAATTTCGTTCTCAGTAAGGTTTGAACACACAACCATGGTATCACAAGACAAGTGCACAACCACATCAACCAAATCATGTTTTTGATAATTTCTATAATTCTATAATTATGTTATCATTCAACATAATCATGCATATTATTAAAATTAAAGTATTTCAAACAACACACAAATGGCATACATAGGACTCGAACCCAAGTCCTCTCACACACTCAAGTACTCTCAACCACTTGAACTAGTACTTTTCCACATCACTACAATTAACATTAAATGTCATAAAGGCTTCTACTATCCGCATTTATTAAATAATTCTTTATTTAATTATTTAATTTTCCCAGGTCTTACAACATGTCATAATCCTCCACTATGAAATCGGACCAACTAGAAGCTGCCACATAATTTCCTTCTTCCTAAAGCAAATCTACAACACAACTAATATTCTTCACCGCATAACCACCATCGACCCTCCATACAGTCACCACAACAACCAAACCAGCCCTTCATCGGAAACCACACCGCCACAACACCTGGATGCAACACCCGTCACCGACGAAGCATCGCGCGAGCCACGCAAAACAACATCATTGGAGATCTCGAGCTCCACCCTCACCATGTAGATCCAATGTTACCAAACACCACAGTCCACCGCACGCAACAACCCAAATCCGCAAGCTACATCACAAGAACAACCGAAGTAGATCTATAAACCATAGAGTTAGGGATGACAACAGGTTGGGTCGAGTACGGATAATTCCTACCCACTACTCGACCCGCATGAAAAAATTGTACCTGTTACTCGCTCCATTACCCACCAAATACCTGTATTAAAAAAACCCGCAAATATTTTTCAACTCGTGGGTACTCGTTGGTACTCAGAAATATTTTTTAAATATATTTTTTATTAGATCCAAATTAAATTTCAAATAAGAAAAATAAATACAGGTGCAAAAAAAACTTAAACAACCCAACATATAATGAAAATATGTGCAAATATTAAAATGAGGGGTGTGACGAGTAAAAACTTGCCTAGACCCAACTCTCTCCTCTTCTCCCACACAAAGGCATTAGGGTTTCCCTTCCACCTTCACGTCTATGAGTCACCATGAATCTAGTAGCAGGTTCCGCTACCACATGCCCCGCGACGGTGAGAGACGTTGTCGGAAACGCTTGTCACCACCGTAGGAGTTGCCGCGAGAACCAAACAACACAACCTATCATTGTAATATGCCTCTGCCCATGCCACTCCAAGCACCACCGACAATGTCCCCGACTTTCGTCTCAATCGATCTTCTTCGTCATTTCTCACGACTCACGAGTGAAACAGAAGCCTTGTTGCCCCTCTACGTCAGGTTTTAAACCTCAAGGCAAAAACTACCACGAGCCCACCATTAACTTCGACTTCGAACTTCGAACACCAACATCGGAATGCCAACACCTCAACTTTGAACTCAAACTTGCTGAGAGTCAGAATGCCAAGGCCAACGTTTTGATTTGCCTCAATCAGAGAGGAGAAATACTTCTCTGGCATTTGACGACAACAAAGAGCGATAAGAAAAAAAATATTAGCAGGCAAGGCATGAGTAACTTAATAACATAAAAGCAAAGGATAAAAATGTAATTTCATTTTCTTAATGGGTCGCGGATATCGGCGGGTATGGGTAATATGATACCCACCCCAACTCGTTAATGAACGAGTATTAAATTACTTGTTACTCGCTATCCGCGAGTACTTATTACTCGCGGGTACCAACTATCAACAACGAATTTTATCCACGGATACCCATCGGCAAGGGTTTTTTTGCCATCCCTAAATAGAGCACTTCCTCCACGCATATGCTGCAAGCTACAAATCACACAAATCAGATCTCCATCGTACATCACTCATCGGGCCACGCGAGCACCAACTGCGACCTCTTTCGCATATCTAATAGCATCTCACCAAACGTGAACTCCATTGCATATCCAACACGACTCATTGTCTTCGCACATTCAAGAACCCGACTGCAACTTCACCACGCCAACACGACGTTAACAATGACCCTTCCATCAAATTTCTCATTACAAGTTGAACAAATAAGGATAATTCTCCTACAACAAGGAATTAATCTTTTCTGATGTGGAAGATTAGACTAAGTTGCAACCATAAAGCATACTAAGAAAAAATCCTACCGAACCATAGCTTTGATACCACTTGTTGAGAAAAACACATCATCAATTAAGAACATTACCGTTTTTACCCCCAAAAAAATACCCTATTAACATAGAAATGAGTTAAACGCAAGGATACACACAAATATAATGTGGAAACTCCAAAATCGAAGAAAAACCAAAATCGTTGTCTAATGACAACTAGAGAATAACACTATGTGAAAATTTTTACAACACAGACTACCTTCCCAAGCCCTTTGTCCCCAAGTACACTCACACTCTCAAAAGTAAGAATTTAACCAAATCTTAGAACCCTCTACTATAAGAGTATAAGAAAAGTCAAATACAAGCTTAAAGTGTGTTTGACTGGGACAAGGAACATCTTGGACTTAGAGCTCATTATATAATCCCTAACACCCACTCCCTAGCTTATCCTAGGCGTGTTGGACTTTTCAAGGTGTATTATTTTCATCAGCCTAAACAATTGTTACTGTAATCATGTTTAAAATTATATTTATAAATCTTTTTTGTGAGATTGATTTAGACATAAACGTACTAAATTTTAAGTGGGTATTAATATGCTATCCTAGGTTCAGTTGGACTATTGCGTCACATGATATCGAGTTCTCCTTGGACCACCCATAAACATCTGATCCTACAGTCGAAATGTTAATTTCTCACCATGAGAGAGTGTGTTGGAAATTCTACACCGATTAGAGATATGACCAATAAGATGATTTGGTATATCCATTTGCTTTGAAGTTATGAGTCTATGGCTATTTGAATGATGATACAATGCTATATTTGATTTGATAAATAATGATTGATGAATGCCCTTTTATAGTGACTTATGGCATGACACTCAATAACTCTGATGTGAGAGCATGTGATTTGAAGGTAGTCAATTGAATCTAAATTCTTATCTTGCCTAAGTTATTGGAAAAATGCTAATTTGGGAAAAAAACCTACTAAACTACCCAATCTTACTTTGAAGCTTATAATTTCTGATGGCTTCTTCTAGGCTCCATGGAAGCTTGTGTGAAGATGGAGAGCTCCATGGAAGCTTTTGTGAAGATGGAGAGCTCCATGAATGAGGATGAACGCAGAAGCATGAAGGAAGGAGGCTTGAAGTGTGTGGTTTGGTGTAGGTGAAAGGTTTCTTAAGAGAGGTGAGACCAATTCTTAAGGAAGGAAGCTAGAGTAGACTAGCAAGGAGGCTACTCTAGAGTGAGCTCAAAGGAGAGAAGATGTGCACACATTTAGGCAACAATTCTCTACTAAAATTCAAGCTGAAAAATACATGTCCCCTTCTATTTATAGGCTAAAAGGAGACTAAGGAGTCTCCAAAAAGTGGAGGAAAAAAGGAGTATAGAAAGTTGAATTTTGGAGCCAAAAGGGAGCATGTGGGAGGTGTGACTTGCCACCTAAGCAAGTCACACTTGCCATGCTTAGGGATGCTCATTTGAGAGCCTTGGAGAGCAAGCATGAAGCTTCTAGATCTCTCTAGCTTATGCGCTCCAATTCAAGGCCCAATTCCCTTTTTGGTCCAAATTACTTTCTAAAGCCCAATTTCTACTAGAGGCCCAATACATGGCCAAAGAAAACCCTATTCTACTAGGCCCAAAATAAAAGTCCAAAATAAAGTCTTAATATAGTATTTACAAGCAAAAGAGTCCTAGACTAGGTCTTCACATCTTCCTTGGTCCATGTGAAGTTCATCTTGGACCTTGCATGCGCATTTGAGACTCATTCCTCTTGTAATCTAGCCATGACTCTTATTGTAGGTCCCTTGACCAGAGGCATCTCATCAATTTCACATTTTCAAGTTAGCTAATGCCCGTTTTGGCATCATGTTGATCATTCAAGAACCTCAGTACCAAAAATCTGTCACATGTGTACCTGGTACATGATAGAGGAGTTGTTGGAACCATGTAATTGACAAATGGCCCCTTATATTTGAGAAAACAAAAACGATTCGAGGAGATAACACTAGAGTTAAAACTGATAAACATTTTATGCTAAACAAAGTCAAAAGAACAAAGACTATAATTCCTTTGTCGAGTTACAACATCAACAATGTTTGAGAAAAATAGCAATCTTCTCAACATTTAGTGTATCCTGCTAACAAATTTCAGAAATAATACCATATAGAAGAAATGAAAAGGCTAAACTAATATACAGTATGCAACTTTCAAATAATGTGTGTTTCAACAAATGAATAAGGAGAAATCTACATCGATAGTGGCTATCCCTGTGAATTCACTAAGAAGGTTAACAGCTTATTTCAATTTTTCAGATTCAATTGTTTGATTTTGCCCATAGAAGTTGTTGCAGGAATTTATAGGATCAATTTGATTTCCGTTTTCTCAAGTTATAAATTATTTCTGGCCTATTGGTACCCTTCTCAGATGGAAGCACATTGTTTGTCCAATGCAGCATTTTTGTCTTATTTTCAATACTGTGCTTAATGCAGTCAGCTACTTGTGTTTTCGGTTTAGATGCTGCACCTGGAGAATTAGCAGTTCCTCTCACACTCTTTTCTTGCTGCCAAGGATTATCCTGCTTTCAGTTTTAATTTAAAAAAAAATGGAAATGAATTAGACCCCTTTAGCTTGTGATGCTAGAAAAGAAAGGTAAAATTTTAAGATTTTGAAGTTTCAATGCCAATCCATCAAAATGCCTTTACCAATTTTTCCACATACCTCAAGATGTTTGATGCATTCATTTCTGTTATAGGAGAATAAACTTGATAAAGAGAATGTTTCATTGCAGCATTCTTTTTTCTGTTGAAAACTTTTGGCAGCTTCTTCCAGTTCCAAAATGTCATTTCTTTTAAAAATAGAATAATACCTTCCACATACACAAGTATTTGGTGCAATGTCTGCATGATACAATAAACACAACCGAAAAACATGTCATTAAGAACCAAATCATGTTCCAAACAAACTGAAAGTTAACACGTCTCAGAGCATCATGAAGTCTAAATCCAAGATGTCACTGAAAGCAAGTTAACCTATCAATTACAGAAGCAATTGAAATAACAATTCTAAAAATGAATATATTGATGATGTCTTACCATGGAAAAGACAAATTGGATGAGAAAAGCAGTTCTTGCATAGCAGGTAAGCTACATAACAATCCCTGTGGCATATGCGGCATATCAGCAAACCTGATGTATTTGAATAACTTCGCAAGTTTCTTGAACTCTTCTTCAGCCGCAAAAGGGATGTCATATAAAATTGCATAAGATGCAAGAAAGGCTGCACTATAGCTTTATAAGATGCTGTGTCTTCAAACTTGTTCTTGGAACTTCTGACTCTTGAAGACTTGTAAACTAACATTGCTTCTTTACAAAGAAGTTCCTCATATGGAATTAAAGGCATCATTCTGAGAAGTGCATAACGCCTGCTAGCTGCAGCCCCAAATGGAAACCAATCATCGGTGGCAAAATTTACTGCTTCTCCACAGTTAAAACCTATGATCAAGAAAAAGAAGCAAATAATCTATAGAATTTAGACAAGGTCTTTCTCATGTATGGTGAGATTGTGTACTTTTATAAAAGTTACTTCAGAAGTTATAGTTAAAACTATCTATGATTAGTAAGAACCTAAAATCTTTACCTCATCATGCCTGAAAATCAAACTCTAGTACATGTATTAAACTAGAATTTGAATCATTTATGTCTCTGAACATGTGTAATCAAATTCACACATACAAAGAGATTGGAAGATTACCATGACTAAATCCAGCATGATATGCTCTTGGAAAGGTGATGATAAACTCTCCTGGTTTCTGTACAGCCTTGTAAACTTCCACATCATGTTGTAACATAACATTTGGTGGGAACATGGTTGTTTTTTGTGCAAGAAACTTGAAGGCTCCATGCTCTCCATGTTTTGTTAAGATCTTATTGCAATACACTTGTTGTAAGACAGTCTTTTCAAAATCATAGGCTGCATAGCCAGGCACTCCATACCAAGTTTTACTTGCACCTGAGTGATGATAATTTATGCTGTGAAAAAGACAGAAATATCATGCATGTTAAAGTTAAACAATGATCAATGGATAGGGAAGTGGAAAAGGAGACAGTGCTTAGATGTACCTGTACAAATAATGATCTTCTACATGCCATGCAAACATACTGAACAGCATTCCAATGTAAAGCATAGGATCAGTTATTCCCTAAAATTTAGAATTGGAATTAGAAAGAAGAACTTTTAACTTTTGAATTCATTTTTGGTTTCCAAGATTGCTTTCTTACTGGAATTTCCCTGTCAACTAAACGTAAGGGTGACTGCAGCAGCCGTGAGAAATTCTGAAATCAAATGCAAAATGTTATAAAAGAAAAATACATGGAAGAAAAATGTTACTGCAATCAACGACTAATATATTAACATCAGCAGACTCTAATTTTTGAGAAGCAATGACAATCAAAAGTCTGTTGCAGGATGCTGATGTTAAAAGAACACTACAAAGAAATGGTGTAAGCATACAAATCAGAAAAACAACCTTCAAATTCCATTTGCTTGTTCCAAGCCTGTCATCAGGATCACATGAAAAGGCACTACCTTCAACATTGACTCCATACTCAACTGTTCCCTTCTCTCCATGCATCATCTCATGCCAGAACAACTTTTCCACACATGAAGAAGAAAGACCTTCAGAACAGTGAAATCTACTGAAAAATGTCTTGTTTGCAAGAGCCTCAAATTCATGATATGTATATTTTCTGGTTGAAACAGTAACAACCAACACTTATTCTAGTTTACATAAATTAAGCATCACAAAAGCTTAAAAGCATGACATTGTTTCACCTGCCACTCATAGAAAAGGTTATCGTTTCCTTCTCCTTCCATTTAGACAGACGAAGAGGCTGTAAGTTTGTTTCAAACTTGAAATCCTTTTTCTCTTTCATTAAAACAAAAGCAGCTGGGTTAGAGGCTGCAATTGGAGAAACAATTTTGCATATACCTGAAATATGACAATGAATCAATAAGAATGCAACTAAAATAAGAAGACACAAGAAATGCAGAAAGTAAATTTAGATACTTCTGAACTGTTTGAATAAATAACTCTGGTTTAAACCTGTAAACTTTTCAATTAAAGATGAAGCCTTACTCTATAAACACAAATGAACTACCTGTAACTAAAGGAAAAACATCTATAACCTACTATCACATACCATATTTAGAAGCCTCAGGAGCTATTTTCTGCAGAAAAACTAAAGGATGCTCAAACTCATGCTCTGATGGGTAGTATGTAGGACACTCTGGAATCCTATTGGTCCATTCTAGATCAGCTAAATCATATTTGGTCAGTTTGCTGGTGCCATGTCTTGTTGCTGGCTGAGTAATTGAACTTTTACCAGCCATTGTTCTTCCTCTTCTTCCACATCTGAAAACTTTTGGTGCACCCATTTTATTTGGTCCTTTTACATATCAAAGATTACTAGCATCTAATTCTTCTTCATTGGAGGCCTTTTCTCCAGCCTAAAATATTAATTTACAATTATTAGGCAAATTAGACATTAATCACTATAAAAATTCACTTGATTGTAACAATGAAGCTAACATGACAAAATTGGAGAAATTAAGTAGATGTGTGTTCATGTGGTGAAAAGCATAATTCTGATTGTTATTTTCTATCAGATGGTTGATAAAGAATCATTATGTGAAAACTTACTTTATTTAGCATAGAAAGATTTCTTGAGATTATCTACATAAAGTGGATGTGAAAAAAGAGTTCCCTTAATCAATTTCCAAGAACTTCACAACTACTGCAGTGTTTTGAAACATTTTACATTAATTCTGGATTCCTTTTCAAACAACTATTGAGCAATAATGGTATAAAACATAATATTGCTTCTTCAAATTGTCCATGATACCAGATTAAAGGTCATTTAACTTACTAATTCAAACACCATTTCCCCTTAAAAGGTGAGTCATAACATAACACCAGAAAATCAAAATAATCTTGAGAATCATGTTGAAATCTGACATTCAAAACAGGCTTTTAATACTTGATATGCTTGCCTTATTCAATGATAAAAAAAGAATTGATGAGAGGAGATATAAGAAGAAGAAAGACTAATCTTTATTGTGACCAAATAGAATAAAACTCTTCATTAATATTTTCTTCTAGGACAGGCTGAATGTAAATAAATGTTCTTACATGTAAACAAATCTTGTATGATTTTCTTTCAAATGTTGTGTGCAATACATGACAATAAACCTCAGTGCTTCGAACAAAATATTAAATCATTGTCAAGTTCTTAGTGAGTTAAAACCAATACAATACTACGTTCCCACCAGTGAATATATATTTTCAACTTACTAATCCAAAACTGGTAAATTGGTACATGATATCATCATCATCATCTTTCTAATAACAAAATAAGAATATTTATCAGGATTAAATACACAACATATCATAATTTATACACTATGAATAGCCAAATATGGTGACACATGGTTGTAAACCTAATGATAATATACAAGTATCTTTGTATGCATGGATGACAGGATTTTACATTTGTTCCCTTTATCTTGTTCATGTATGATGCAAAAACCAAAATGGTAGAGTGAAGATTCTGTGTTAGAATGGATACGATAGTGGATATATGGAGGAACAAGTTTCTGGAAACTAAAAGGTTAACAGTTAACAACAACTGTATACTTTGTAGGGTTTCAAAACCTGTTGTAACTGTCTGTCTGCTAACTTCCTTATCTTTTGTCCATGTTAGTTGTTAACTTTAAAAAAATTTACGGACACAATCATTCAAATGTAAAAAATTACTACCAACATTTACTAATTATTAATAGTTAGGTGAATTATAAAAATTTAAACTTAAAAGAACGAATATTGAATTGTTAGAAAAAAAATACCCCAAATATGTTATAGACTATGTTCTCTTACACCATGCATCTTTACAAATGTACGACCTGATTATTACATAATTGATTTGGAATTTTCAAATTTTGTTATGTTCATCTTAACTATTTTCTAATGTAACTTTTGTGTTTTTTTTTTAATAATTTTTACACTTATAAAATCAAGTTTTGAATAATCATCCGCTTACAAAATAAAAAGGCCAACGACATCTATAACTATATATAAAGGGGATTCCATCTTTTGTGTCCACATTTCATAATTTCAACTTTACCCTTTACAATTTAATTATTTATTAAATTTTTAAAAATTAACGGTTACTTTTACAAGTTTTTATAAAACTATTTACTTATTTCCTTCTTCTTTTTTCTCCTATTATTCATCAACAGTTATTTTTCTCATAATTTCTCCATAAATTTCACTTTATTTTTTATAAATATATTTTTATTTTATTTATTAACTTATTCAAAAAATACGTACACACAAGCGCGATAGCGCTTGTGTTTACGCTAGTAATGTATAAAGGGGTTTCCTTTAAACTACTCCTTTTCTATACTCAAATTCTTTCAATTCTGTCCCATTAGGTGCACTGCTTTTTCAAACTCAACAAAAACAAATTCATCTACAAAATAAAAAAATAAATTTGATAAAATTATAAAAATAATTTATTTCTATAATTTTTTAATAAAAATTCTTTTACAATTTTATTTATGTTATGAATTAATGATTGTCCATTGATTTGATACATTTACTCATATGATTCATTACTCTTTGTGGTAAATATTTGTGTTAACTAAGTTGATTTGTTTCCTTTATGGATTACATATTGTATCTATAAATAGGACTCTTCCTATCAATAATAATACACAAATGAGTTGCTCTCTCATTCTCTATTGTTTCTTCTCTATTATCTATTATTCTCTCTATTATTCACTTTATTTCATAACACGTTATCAGCACGATGCTCCAACCAATTGAGCACTAGTGGAAGCTTTTTCTCTATAACGACAATGCTCTGCGCGTCTCAATACAGGCTCTTTCTAATCCTTTCTCAAATTATAATTTTACCTTATATTCTTCCTCTTGTGATAAGAATTATTTAACTTTATCAATTTTCATCTCCATCTTATAATTTTTATTTTTATTATGATGGTGATTATTATTATTATTAATATTATTATGTTATATGCTAGTTCTAAACACGCGAAAAGTTGCAAAATTTGGATTTGTGACTCTTGATATTACAAGGAAGAATTCCTTATATTGGAATTTTAAATGTTGAAATACATTTATATGCAATTGATATTGGGATACCATTGAATAAAAAATAAAGCATCTAAGCAATTAATTTGTTCATGCGACAAAAATATTGTGAAAAGAGATTTCACAAATACTATGAATTTATTTCATGCCTATGTATGGCTGGCTGGACAAAGCAATAAAGCTTTTGATGAAAAATCATGAGATCCGCCTAATCTGCTCCATTCCCAGAAGTGAATGCAGCAATAAATATTATGAATTTATTTCATGCCTTTGTATGGCTGAACAAAGCAATGAGCTTTTGACCTCAAGAAAATCATGAAACATGTCCAAATTGGTTCTGCTCCATTCCCAGAAGTGAATGCAGCAACATTT
>Ga0214542_1004402_pt1 | contig 27944 bp, 15 predicted proteins | sample CNSS1metaG_FD_160096 | JGI IMG/M metagenome (GOLD analysis project Ga0214542, IMG submission 160096) | Root nodule microbial communities from cowpea collected in UCLA plant growth center, Los Angeles, California, USA - CNSS1 | ecosystem: Host-associated > Plants > Roots > Nodule | place: USA...
TGTATAATATTTTTTTTTTTTTTTTTTTGTTTTTTTTTTTTTTTTTTTTTTCTTTTTGGGAAAAAACTTAGATACAGCCCCGTAGTTGTTTTTGGCACTGTTTTCTTCAATCAGAAGAGAATCAGAGTTTTATCTTGATAATTTTAGTGATTAAGGTTTGTTTTAAAGGTGAACATAGTTAACAGAGATAAAACTCCAATTGTGATGCCTACAAATGAAACTGCATCTAAGTTTTGTCCTTGTTTATGTTATTTGATTTGATTGCGCTGAATAGGGTTTGATTATGAGTAATTGTAATTGGTAATTTTAATTATTGTGTTCATGTGTCCCGTAGTCAATAGTCAATTTTATTTGATGATGTATAGTTGTGGACGATTTGATTAACCCAAAATAATTTGTTCTGAAACTTGGAATTAATGTCAGGTAAGGCAATCATGAGGGGAATTCTTTCACTAAGGACAGCCTTGGTTCAACATCGTAGTGAGAAATTGGGTTTTGGTTTAAGACAATTTAGCACTCAGGGTGCTTCTACTCCTACCTCACCACAGCCGCCACCACCTCCTCCACCGCCAGAAAAAACCCATTTTGGTGGCCTTAAGGATGAGGACAGGATATTTACTAACTTATATGGGCTACATGACCCTTTTCTGAAAGGTGCCATGAAACGTGGTGATTGGTATCGAACGAAAGATCTCGTAACCAAGGGTACTGATTGGATTGTGAATGAAATGAAAAAGTCTGGCCTCCGTGGGCGTGGTGGTGCTGGTTTCCCTTCGGGCCTTAAATGGTCATTCATGCCCAAAGTATCTGATGGCCGCCCTTCCTATCTTGTCGTTAATGCTGATGAAAGTGAACCTGGAACTTGCAAAGACAGGGAGATCATGCGGCATGACCCACATAAGCTGTTAGAAGGTTGCTTAATTGCTGGAGTGGGAATGAGGGCTACTGCTGCCTACATCTACATCAGGGGTGAATATGTGAATGAACGTAAGAATCTTGAAAAGGCCAGGCAAGAGGCTTACGCAGCTGGTTTATTGGGTAAGAATGCTTGTGGCTCAGGCTATGATTTTGATGTTCATATCCACTTTGGTGCTGGAGCTTATATTTGTGGTGAGGAAACAGCCCTCTTGGAGAGTCTTGAAGGGAAACAAGGTAAACCAAGATTGAAGCCACCTTTCCCAGCCAATGCTGGGTTGTATGGTTGTCCTACCACTGTTACAAACGTGGAGACTGTGGCTGTTTCTCCAACCATTCTAAGGCGTGGGCCTGAATGGTTTGCCAGTTTTGGTAGGAAGAACAATGCTGGGACAAAGCTGTATTGTGTGTCAGGGCATGTCAACAAGCCTTGCACTGTTGAAGAGGAAATGAGTATTCCACTGAAGGAGTTGATAGAGAGGCACTGTGGAGGTGTTAGAGGAGGATGGGATAATTTACTTGCAGTGATCCCAGGAGGATCGTCTGTTCCTCTGCTTCCAAAGAATATATGTGATGATGTCTTGATGGATTATGATGCGTTAAAGGCTGTCCAGTCTGGGTTGGGAACTGCAGCTGTAATTGTGATGGATAAATCTACTGATGTTGTGGATGCTATTGCAAGGCTTTCTTACTTCTACAAGCATGAGAGCTGTGGGCAGTGCACCCCATGCAGGGAGGGAACTGGCTGGCTTTGGACGATCATGGAAAGAATGAAAGTTGGCAATGCCAAGCTAGAAGAAATTGATATGCTTCAGGAGTTAACTAAACAAATTGAGGGTCATACAATTTGTGCCTTGGGTGATGCTGCTGCATGGCCAGTGCAGGGTCTTATCAGGCATTTCAGGCCTGAGCTTGAGAGAAGGATTAGAGAGAATGCTGAAAGGGAGCTGCTGCAGGCCACTGGTTAGGCTATTACTAAGGTTGTTTCTTAACTTAGTTACCTTACTTTACCCTTTTAATCATTTAAGGGAACATCTCTTTATCAGACTTTTCCATATTTGTTTGATCAAGCTTGGAAATGCTAGATAAAAACAGGGTTAAATAGATAAAAGAATATATTTGCTTTCAAATTTTTGTAGTGAACAACTAGATGTTTGGAGAGGCACAAGAGAGGCATGATTAGACCCAAGAGAATTGCATATACAAACCAGATAGTTCTCTTTATATATTTTCTGGATTAAATCTGAAAATAACTTAGAACAGATATCTGATCAAACAACAAAGGACGAACACAGGACAAAGTCTCTCACAGAATGACCTCTCTCAATAAACAATAAACTGGTCGTCTAATCCCCAACACAGGCATTTTCTCTTTCAAATACAATCCCTACCAATTACCTTTAGAACACAGAAACTGTTATGCCATGTATATATATGGTAACACCACAAATCTATAACTGCCTGAAGACAAATAGTACACCAACAAATACTTCAGATACATAACATCCTAAACAACAGCCTAAAGACGCATCAGATACCTATTCAGAGCTAGTACGAACTTAAATGCATAATAAGGTGTCCTAGAGTTCAACTTTAGTAGTATGTTATTCCTGAAGTGATAAATGTGAGACATCTACGTGTTGATGAAATCTATTTTCAGGATGTTGCTTGTTAAATTAACTACCTTAGAGAAAGTTCTAGTGTTTGGCTAACAAAAGCAGAGTTTTTGGTTTATATATTTCGATAAAAGCAAAATTTTTTGTAGGTAGAAAGTTGTGACCCGAACTTCTTATTCCAAGTAAATTGCACTCCCCCCTCCCTTTGGTTCAGTTTAGTGTAAGCACTCTTATTGGAGATTTGATAGATCTTAGGGACTTTAGAAGATGAAATGAAAATTATGGGTAAACTTTCAAACTAGAGGGATTTTAAAAATGTCATCCAATATTATGAAGTCCTCAAATCAATAAGAAAGCTGTGGAGAATGGAGAACTATCTCTAGTAGGTCTATTCGTAGTTGTTTTTCACTAATAAGTAGCTTGTTTTCTACTTGCTATTGTGCTGCTATCAAATCACCTAAATATTAGTCTCATACATACTCATGATGTCCAATTTTCAAAGTGAGGTAGTGTATAAGATATATCAAATTAACTAAAGACATAGTCAAATTATAGTATGTAGATAGGTGGAAATCTTATTTTAGGTCGATTTTGTGAGGTTGAGTCATGTTTAAAATTGACTTTCTAAGATTAGTTTGATTTATGCAACATTTATTTCTGAAATATATCGCTGAAAGAATTATGTTTATGTTGTATGCTCTATTAGCAATATGAAGAGTAAAGGCTTATCTACCCTTAATTTGTATTAAGTCACGTGTAAACTTAGCCCACTTCGTATGAAGAGTGTACGTGAACCTTTACTTTATCACTTCATATATTTTTGTCAAAGACCAGTTATCCCATTATAATTTCTTTGTCCGTGGTGGAGTTCAAAATAGTTTCTTTTTTATTTTTTTTTTATATTATTGATGTTGTATAGTTAGTTTTTAACATGTGAGATTGAGATGCTTTTGACTGGCAAGGTTAACCTGAAACCAATGCTAGGTTTATATCTTTATTTTATAAATGTTGACAAACGTCTTTCGCATTGACATTGCTACCGATTGAGTCCATCTTAATATAAAAAATATGAAAGAAAATTCATACTTAAATATCAACATTAACTATGCTATGCAATGGGAAGATGTTTGATTATATGATGTTTGATTATATGATGTTTGATGCCTGACCGCTCTTTACATACGAATTGTATTATATGCAGGGGTATGACTGTCTGGTGGATAAAAAGAATCAGAATAAAACATTACCAGTCATTTTGGAAAGATAGGTGGATCAGGTTACTGTAGCTTTATCGCTACTTCTATTTACTTTTTTCATGTTGTAGCAGTTATTGGCTGGACCATACCTGGGAAACCATTTGGGAGAGTTTAAACTGTGTACCTGCTTGTCATTTGACACATTTTCCTGTAATTTGTTAATAATATCTGTATACTGTATTAATTTTGAGAAACAATTCATGCTTACGCATGTTATCAGTGAATCATGAGGTATCATGTCCACCGGATTTGATTGAATTATTTATTTGGGTTAACTTTCTTAGAAGAACATGTTATTCAACAACCATTCTCAACTTGCTTGTTCGAAGTCTATTGATTGATTCATATGCATGGACTGAAACATGACCATGTATACTTTGATAATTTTCGGCTAGAATTATAATCCCGGCACCAAGCTCATTGCCTTATTTCTTTTACATGCAAGAGACATTTTTGACTTCTATGAAATACTTCTTCCAATTTGCTGTGTTTTGATTTTGCCACTCTTTATTGTAACAGAAGCCAAAGTTCTACCTATATTTGGTGTTTTGTTCTTATAGCATATTATTAACTATTCTTGATCATGTCCATGATAATTTGTCATTTTGTACGTCTTGGCAATACATGCTGTTCAGTCAAAACAATTGTCAAACAAGCACAACTTTTGGCAAACTATGACCAAAAGAATTTTTGTAGTAGGAAAATAATTTCATACCTTTGCATTTCTTCAATAATTTATTTGTTATGATCTTTTTATTTATAGAATAAATCAAATATAAAAATTAGGAGACTTATTTGTACTATCATTTTACAATATATTTTTTAATAGTACAAATTTAAAATAACAATAAATATTTAACTAAATTGAATTTTATTTAAAGGGTGAAAACAATTAAAAAATGACCATGAAATTTATAAAATTAAAATAAAGGTTCATATTGAATTGCCATTGAATTTTCTGTTGAGTGAAACTAAACACATGATTGTGAGTGAAATAAAGAAATCGGAAGGATTTGGGGTAAAAAGTGTCAATTGCTACCAATCATGTATATACAGAAATTTAGACCAAAAAATTAGGGTGTGTGTGTGAGAGGGTTAACCCTCCCTAATATTGTAAATTTTTCTTAATATTTTTTTACCAGAATAATAATTTGATTTGAAAGATCTTTGAATTTCTTAATGATTAGTAGATTACCCAGTTACTTTTCTCATTTTTCTGAACCATAATTATTTCATTATATAAACCAGATTTTATTCCAATTTAGTGCGTACTATAATTTAGTCCCAAAGCAACTTGCAGAGCTGATTTAATTGTTTTTCTTAGATGGAGCAGATGGAGAATACTAAACTTTCACACAGTAGTTAAAGATAAAAAAAATTCATGTGCAAATTCATCTTTCATTTTCATTAGAAAGCATACACACTATCTTTTGCTTGCTCAGCTATATTAAATCATATTTCTTTCTCCAATCTTGTTTTCTGTCAAAATATGCAATGTGATATCTCTCCAATTGTGAAGAGAGTGAAAAGCAAAATGGTCACACCCTAAACAACTTAATAAGCTTACAAATACTAAACTATTCCTAAGTTCTTTATTCTGACACTTAAGCTGTTACTATGCTCTTTCTTCCACTTTCAATCTCTAATCAACAGGAGAAATAGAATGTGATGATAAAATAGAAGAGAGAGAAAAAAACTAGATTGAAAGTGTTAAATAGGAGTTTACAACATTAAGCTGTCTATAAATCGATATTGAATCAACTAATCACTTGAAACTTAGTTTGACACGTTGCATGTCTTCTCCTTCAGTTCTTGTGCAAGCACATCAATAGAATCTGAAATTTCAGCTCTGTACACAAAGTACTTTGCAGCAAACATGAAGAAGATGAAATTCAGAAAGTTTAGAACCACGAAAAATGCGTAGTAGTAATCAAGATGAGAAGCATTCAGGTTGTTCAAAACCCATCCTTTGTGGCCATTTTTCTTAGTGATGCTTGAAACTGTGGAGAGAAGAAAAGAGCTGATGAAACTCCCAATGCCAACAGTAGTAATGGAAAATGAAGTTCCAAGGCTCTTCATGCTTTCTGGGGCTTGGTCATAGAAGAACTCTATCTTTGAAACCTCTAAGAAGGCTTCACCTAATCCCATCAGCACGAATTGAGGAGCCAAAATGAATATGCTCAAAGGAACTTGTTTTCCATTTTGAACTACCCCATGTTCCTTTGCCACTTTAAGTCTATATCTTTCTGTCAAAGATGCTACTATCATAGTCACTATGTGGATCATGATTCCTATGCCCATTCTTTGAAGAAGAGTGATCCCTCTGGGATTCTTGGTGAATCTCTTCATGATCTTAACAAAGACACGGTCATAGAGTACAACACAGACAAGCATGGTGAAAGATGTGAATGCAATCAAACTTGCAGGGGGAATGTTGAATCTGCCAATGTGTCTATCAAGAGTAACTCCTTGCTTTACAAAAAGGGTGTTTGTCTGAGCAAGCATTGTGCTTGGAATAAATGTAGCAACCCAGATGGGGATCATCCTCAGGATTTGTTTAGTTTCCTCTACTTGAGTAACTGTGCACAGCATCCATTCACTAGTACTTGAACTACTTCTCACACAAGCCTTGTTGAGGAACCTGCATATTTGTACTTGTGAACATAACATTTCATAGTAACAAGATCACACATCAAATGAATGAGAAAATAGGCTAGAACTACACCTTGTTTGTTTGCAGGTTTCAAAAACAATTCTATGTTGTGTAAACTGTTGTAGCCTAAGCACATTTGAAAGTATTTTGTCCTCTATGCACATTTCTTTTTTTTGTTTTCTAAAAGTTTTTCCCCTGAACAAAGTTTGAAGAGAACAGAACAGGATGAGAAAGCTTCTCCTAACTCTTTCTCTTCTTTGGTTTTTAAAAATTATTTCAGAAACTATTTCCAAAATGGGTTAAATATATATTTAGTTTCAAAACATTGACGTGAAATTAGAATCTAAACTTGGACATAATTTGGTTTTCAAATTTTAAAAATGAATAGATACAATCCTTCTAACCTAACTTGAGTTAATTTTTTTGGATGTGTAAAATAGTATTTTAGGCTAATATTTGAATAGTTTACAATGTTTGACATGTTCCAACTCAAATGTCCTTGGTTTAAAATAGTTATATCTATTCATTATTTAAGTTTGGAGATCAAAATATACTAAAGTTGAGACAAAACAAATTCTAATTTTACTTCCAAGTTTAAGTAGAGTTTGGATGAGAAATTATTATCCATCAGTGTGAAAGGAAAATTTTTAAAACAAAAAATATTAGAAGAGAATCAGACAGATCATAGTACCTCAATGTATGAGTGGAATTAATCCTGAATTTCCCTTTCTTTCTGTATTCTTCCACATCAAGCTCATGTAGTTGTGTAGAGTCAACAGGAACATTCACATTCCTTTTCCTCACAGCAGCCACTATAACCCTTGCAATTCTAGTGAAGGAACTCCCTGAGGCCAATCTGTGTCTATAGAAGGGTGTGCCTGCCATGAATGTGATGAATGCTATAGCAAGCCCAATAGTTGGAATACCATAACCAAGAGCCCACCCCACATTGTCTTGTATGTACACAAGAACTGTGAATGAAAAAAGGGTCCCAACGAAGATGCTGGAAAACCACCAGTTAAAGAATGAGAGTTTATATGCCTTCTCTTTGGGGTCAAAATCATCAAATTGGTCTGCACCAATGGTGGAAATGTTGGGCTTGGTTCCACCACCACCCACTGCTAAGATGTATAGTGCACCATAGAACACACCTAACTGTAGTGTGGTGGCCTTCTTGCATTTTGTCACATCCATTTCATGGCACTCTGGAGGCTTTAAACTTGGAAGGGAAACTGATAGTGTAAGCAGACACATACCCTGCCAATGCCAATACACATTAATTTCTCAACCCAGCCAACAGATTTAACAATTTAGCAGAAAAATTGATAGGTAGTAGAAGCTAAGCCAATGTACAATACCTAAACTGAAGATAAACCTAAACATTGACTCTTCTTATTCATTCATTGATGATGCACTCAACAAGACATGTTAGTGTGATTTGCACAAAGATTTGGACATACAACAACTTCATTTCACAAAATCATGGCAGAATTGGCTTTGAACTTGATAAGGATGTGTAAAATGTGTAGAAAGACATACCAGTAGATAGATAACAGAGGAAATGACGAAAGTCCAATAGCGACCAAGGTGAGCATCAGCAACATAGGCACCTAATATAGGAGTTATATAGTTCGTGCCAACCCAATTGTTGACATTGTCAGAAGCAGTGACAGTGCCTTGGTGAAGCTTCCTTGTCAGATACAGAACCAAGTTTGATGATATCCCATAGTATGTCATTCTTTCAAACACCTCGTATACTGCATCACACATCTCATTGATTTATTCAACCAAATCAAATCCAATCGATTCAATAGACAATGCAATTCTGTTTTACATATTCACAACCTTATGAGAAACATATGACAATGTTTGGCTTATGCATGACTGCATGTTCATACAACAATATAATGGTAAGGATTCACCTAGAAAATCACAGCATAGACCTAAACAACAAATAGTTCCATTCAATTGCAGCTACTTCAAAAGATGTTATCCATCACGTAGAGAAAGTGGAAGTCCAGATTCTCTACTGATTTTTTTATGTTGTTTTTTAATGAACATTAAAAATACACTGGGTTGGTATTTTAAATATTTTTTTAATATATTTTAAAACGTTAAAATTAATGGTAATCAGTATATTATGAAAGGTACAGTAGAAAAACAACACAACAAAACTCAGCAGAGAATCCAAATTCTAAGTAAAATCATACCATTATAAGGATTAAGTAAGTAAATTTTATATACTACTTTCTGAATTTGGATTATCTGCTGGTTAATAAATTTTAGTTAATGTTTTGGTATCTTTTGGAGTAATCTTTTTGTACAAATTTTGAGTACAATATCATATCATATAACAAACTTTATAAAATAGGCCTTAAATTAAACCATAGTAAATAAAAAAATTAATATATTTTATGCCATAAATATTTTGGTATCGACGTAACTCATTTTAAGAGTTCTTCATATTAACTTATATGATTACATTCATTTTAACACTTTTATAAATCACAACCAATATACTCGTCAAGCTATATAACCAATTCACACCTTTAATAAATCATTTCAAGGATTAAATTTGATAACATAAGACACATTCAAGAACTTAATTCACCCCTCATTCAATAAAAGTATAAGTAATTGATAAAATAATAAATAATTATTTAACTTAATTACTCACCTAGCAATAATCTAATCACATCAATTTAAGATGCTTTTTATTATGTTAATCATTTTAATTAATATTTTTTTAGTAATCATCTAATTATAACTAATAATATGAACATAAAAGATCTAAACATGATTTTTTTTACTTAACTTAAAACATAATATTGATAGCATATCCACATGATTTATTATTATAAACAAGTTTAAATTTTAGAAGAAACCTATATAATAACATATATGCCAAAATACGTTGACAAACTAACATTCCACGTTCAACTTCAATTTTTCTTCTTTTTTATATTCCAAAATCACATCATCTCTCTCTCTCTCTGCAATCTCACTTCTTATATCCTTTCTTTCTTCCTCTTCATCGTTTCAATTTTTTTTTCTCTTCTTACCAAGAAAACAATCTTTTAAACACGTAGCAATGTCTTCAAAATTAGTTTACGAAACTAAACAAAATATATGAAAAAAAATATGTAAATATATATAAAGAAAAAAACTAGTTATTTTATGATGGTTAAAATTAATTTTCTACATGGAATCTAAAATTTGGATAGATATAAACATGTAAATGTTAAAAAAGTGTTAAAGTTGTGAAATGATGATAAAAGTGAGAAGAAGAAGAAGGTTACCAAGAAGAAAAGAACAAGCTTTCCAACCACCACTCTTAGCTTTGAGAACAGGTTTTCCTTTGAGATCCACAGTTCCATCTTCTGCATAATCACTCACTCTTCTTCCTCTTTCCATACCCAAAAATAATCTTCACTTCTGAACAAAACCAAAACTATGTCTTTGGATTTGTCTTCAGATTCCACGTTTGCCTATAAATTCTCATCAAAATTCTGAAACTACGCACAGAACAATCACTCATGTTTCGCGTTTAATGAACATCCTATGACTTTCTTAGACTCAACCAAACACGCAAATGATCTTCTTTCTCTTCACACACAACTATGCTACTTTCAACGTTCAGCACCCAAAAAATCTCTTTCTTCCATAAAATATTTGTCAACTTATATAAATATATGCATACAAAATTAGTAATAAGTAATTAATGAACAATAACTTGTTATGAAAACTTTTTTATGTTACCACGGATAAATGCAGTTACAAATTAATGACTCTATTGAAAAAAAAAATTGTCATGATTTTGTCTTAAATAAAATGAAAAGAAATTAAATTCCAATGGTTCCCATGTACTTTTGCCTAAATGAGCATAATTAATGTGGGAGTATGCTGACATCATTATGATTCTATATGTTGACACCCTTTAAACTAAAACTATGGATGACAAAGCGAACTGGATTCGACGGGTTAGCCTACTAGCCTGTCAGCTTGCCAAAATAGGATGGGTTAGATTATATTTTTCAATCCGTCAGTTCGTTTTGGTCTAGTCTGCCAAAGACGAATTAGCTCGTCTTGAATCGTTAAACCATTTTTATTTTTTATATATTTTTTAAAATTAAAAAAAAAAAATCATATTATATTTTTGTAAAAATGTAAATATGAAATGTCATTATAATTTAAATCATTAACATTTGCAAATTAAGTTACAATTATTAATTATAATAGAGTAATTTAACATGTAAGTGTAAATTTGTCAAATTAAAAATGTTAATTGATCAATTCAAAGCTTAAAAAATATTTAAAAGCTTAAATATTTATTTATGAGTATATATGCAAACAAATGCTATAAATAAAATGTTAAAATAAAAAGGGTACACCTGGAGGTGCAAATTTTACAAAATTGAGAAATACAACAAGTAAATGAAATGAGTACATATGAAAGTGCAGATTTTACAACCCAATCCTATTGCCAAGCAAGAAGCCTTAAGATCAAACCTATCTTAATTGATTCTTGGTGAACTTCAAAGTCCTAGCCAAGATTTTCACCAAGAACTCGAGAACTCTCTCAATCTTAGTAATTTCCCTTTTTTACTTCAAAATTTGTATTTTACATGAGAGACAATGTTGGTTTTTAAAGATAAGGTTGCTTTTGATGAGATTAATTGATTGGGGAAATAATATAATCGATTATCGAATTCAGGTCTTGAATTAGTGGCTCTAATGATCAACTTAATTGATTAGATTAGTTAGCTAATCAATTATTGAGATATAGAAAACTTTGCTTGGTTTAGATTTATCCTTGATTAGGTTGATTTTAAATGCATTAAGCTTGGCTTACAATAGTTCTAGATTGACACTACCATTCTAGATTTGGGCAGCTCTAACAAAGCTAGTAACAAATCTAGGACACTATCAATATGCACATGGACATCATCAAAAACTTGTATATTGTATGACAATCTTCCCTTGTCAACATAATACAATCACCCTTACCTAATGTTTAAAAAATATTTTTAAGAACAACATCATATGCATCTTAATATCATGCCAGATTGATGATTATTTAATGAACATATATTTCTTATACTTAGACTTAAGAAATGAAATACACATAAGCTCAATTCAGGCTAAACATAACAAACAAACTTTATTCTCCAACTAAATATTACTAACCTCCAAATGAATATTTGTAACTTCCAAACTAGAATTCTCCTTAGAATCGCACAAGATTGACCATTTAATAGTTAACAGTCCCCAATTTTGTAATCATTAATCCAAACAAAATTTCGAATCCATTGTTCCACCTCAAAAAAAAGCTTAATATATAGGCTATTTGTAAACCTTAAAGTTAAAAGACAACAAGCTAACAATTACCGAATTTACTAGTTAAATTATTCCTATTATACTAAACAATCTCCCTTTCCAAAAATCAATCTAATTACAAATCTTATCAACTAAAGACTGAATAAATCATGCTTTAAGAATCCCACAAAAATTGATACACTCAAATATGTAAAAGCTTATTGAGATGTCTATCAAGAGAAGAATAATTTTTACTAATTATTTAATTAATAAATAGTAATTACTCATTTAATAAATTTAAATAAATTAATAAATTTAATTGAGAATAGTAGTTTGACTAATTATATAACTAATAAACATTCCATTGTAGCTAATGTTGTAAATATTAAATTAATAAAATTTAATATAATACGAACTTTTATGCATTTATTGTTTTTGAATTTGTGAGTAACTATTAAATTATATTTTTTTCATTTTGATAAATAATTATTTCTTTTAATAAATAATATTAATCTCACCAATTATTTAATTAATAAATATTTAATACTTTATTGTAATTAAAGTTTTAAATATTAAATAAATACATTTTGACCTTAAGAATACATGTTTAATAAAAAAATAAAAAAATAATTTAGATAAATAAATTATAAATGATCATATAAACAACACCTTTATTACAAGTCTTATTAACCATAATAGTGACAATTGTTACATTTAAGTTTCTTCTCGCAATAGCAAAATATGCTATTATTCAAAAGATGAGATGGTATAAATGGTGTTGACTAATGAAAAGAAATATTATTATGACTACTCTTACCATAAGTGATACTGATGACAAATTTTATACATATATTTATTATTAGTTAAATATATGTTGAAAATGAAGTCGTACATGTTCCAAAAAAATTATAAAATAAACGAAAAAGAATTAAAAAAAATCTCATTAAAATTGACTTATTGGTTATAAAAATATAATTTTTTTACTAGTAATGATTTCAACAATTTTTGTAACATTTAATTCAATTAAGTTATGAACAATTACATACGTCTAACACGTATTTACGGAATTTATAATAATATCATGAAAATACACAATGTTAACGTATCCATATTCTCTTTTTTGGTGTACAAGAGATATATAAAAATATTAGATACTAATATCTTAGATTATGAAAATGTATTCAAGTCTAATATATACAAATGCCTAGAAATTAAGTTTTTTACTACGTACTTAAATAAATAATTATTTATTAATATAATATCATATAAATATATTCTCTCACCACATTTTCTTATAATATACATACATGATATCATGGGTTATCTCGATTGATAATGAATTGGTACCTAAAATAAATACTAATTTTTTTTGTATTAATTGAGATTCTCTTGAGATGTGTGACCTAACATGCAGATTCTACTTGACTTTACTAGTGAAAAAGCTTATTTTAATTTTTCTTTTGCAAGTCAAAGAAGTAATATTTTCTTTTTTATACTCTTGGCTATTTATTATGGAGTGAGAAAATAAAATGAAATTATATATTAGAGGAAATCTAATTGTTACAATTAGAAAATTACATAATATAGTTTTAAAAATTTAAATATTAATCATACTTCTCAATTTCTCTGTAGAAAAAATTAAATATAAAATAAAATACTAAGAAACCTTAGACTGATCTTGCAACCAATGAAATGAATTTTTATAGTAACTTAAGAGTAAGCATAATTTATGACCCCTTTGTTTATCATTTATAACCTATTTCAGTGATTGTGTATGAAATAAAATATGTGATGTGTATTGTATAATATAGAATTTAAGATAACTAAAAAAATAGCATATGTATTTATCAACTTTATTGGCTGAAGACTTAATATTATTATAAAAGGATAGGGTTGATGTCTTTAATGGCTGCTGAGAAAAAAAATTTAACATGCATGTATTATTATTTTGTATCATGAAGTTTTTGTGATTAAAGTGTTAAATAACATTAAAATTCTTGCACTGATATATTATTATTTAGTTTATGATATTGAAAATGAATAATATGTTGTTTATATTGTAGTGTATATGATTATTTGAGATCGTTTATAATTGGTTTAATGTTGGCTGAAGATATTTAAAAATTGGAAACAATGGTATAATTATTTTTGTAAGAAAGAATTTTGTAAATTGAGTAAAATTAGGATGAGTATATGGGTGAATTATGTGGTCTATTCCGCTACTCACAAGAAAGAGTAAGACATATTGAGTTTTTTAGTCTTCAGACTTATTTAGGTTTTGCAGAAGAATAATGATATTTTAATCTACTTTTTTGGACTCATTTTAATCCATTACTCTCGTCATCCTTAAATAATCTATTTTAATTATTTTGATTTTTTTAATGATGTGATGTGCTGATATAAGAATGATTGAAGTGGTGAGTTAGAAATATGTTAAAATATCATTGTCCTTTGCATGATCTGCAATGTCATTAATGAGACAAAATAAAATGATTTGCCTGAAGAAAAAAATTATATTTTAATTTCTATGTTAGACAAAACTCTTATATTTTATTTTGTTGTTCTTTCACTCTCCATGCTTGAATTTCTAATTAAGTAAGTTATGTTGTTCAAATTTAACATTGATTAATTGTTATAAAGTTGTTTGGGCCAGAAGCCAGCTGCATCTTCAGCAAGTGAATCACGGAAGTTCACTTATTGGGCCCTCAACTTGTTCATGCAGCCCATTTTTATTGGGCCCTCAACACGTGGGTAAGGGACACTTTCTTAGTTGTGGCTGCATAGACTAAGTGGCCACGTTTCCTTCTACACATTTTCTTGTTATTAGGATTGATAGACGACTACCTTCTTCATTTCCGTTCTCTGTTAACGTTTTCCGGCTTGCCTTCATCATAAAAAGGCAGGCCAACCTTTTGTAGCGGTTAACTTTGAAAATATACGAGAGTGACTAGCCTTTTAGCTTTTCTCCTTTCACCTTCAGAGTTCAAATTGAACCAGAGTTAGGGTTCTCCTCCTAACCTTGCTTCACCCTAAGCACCGAGCTCAATGATTGGAAGTCTCGTTTGGTTCCATCGTTCTTCACTTCCGCTGCATCATTCACCGATCAGTCACCAGTTCCGCTGCGAGAACGAGGGTTCGAGAATGTTCTACCGAACCATTTGTCATCATTTGGTATCAGTAGCATCATGTTCAGCGGCTGGATCGCGTTTGGGCCCGCTTCAAAGATGAGTAGCTCTTTTCGTTCTTTTCAAACATGTCTTTGCGTTTCGTGGAAATCAAATGGTTTAGATGATGCCTAGGCTGACTGTGTTCTTATGTAGTTTTATTATCTGGCAGTAATGCTACAATGTATAACAATGTATAGCATGCATGTTAGGTTTCATTGATTAATTGACATTACACCTCCACTACAACATCTAATTATGGAATTTGAATTTAGAAAAACATTTATCAGAGCGTTCATATTCGTGCGTAAAGGACGAAATATTGGACTTATATGCTACAATTTAATCGATGAAAATTCACAAATCTGGAATGATGTGGATTTAGTTCCAGATAGTTCATTCACCTTTATGGGGAAAGTACATAAACAATCTGATGAATGGTGTTCTAAATTTAGATTCCATGACTAGATGTTGTAGTGGAGGTGTAATGTCAATTATAGTCGTCTCACATCTATTTGTATTCTGGTCATAATCAGTGAAACCTAACATGGAAAACCACATGCTATACATTGTAGCCTTACTCTTCGTTTGTAACTGTATATTGAATTTGTGGATTTGAATATTGCAATGACAGAGCAATGGCATCTCATATTGTTGGTTATCCACGCATAGGACCCAAGAGAGAGCTTAAATTTGCCTTGGAATCCTTTTGGGATGGAAAGAGTAGTGCTGAGGAGCTGCAGCAGGTTGCTGCAGACCTTAGGTCTGCTATCTGGAAGCAGATGGCCGAAGCTGGTACAAAGTATATTCCAAGCAACACCTTCTCATACTATGATCAAGTGCTGGATACAACAGCCATGCTCGGGGCAGTTCCTGCTAGATATAATTGGAATGGCGGGGAGATTGGGTTTGATGTTTACTTCTCAATGGCAAGAGGGAATGCATCCGTACCAGCTATGGAATTGACCAAGTGGTTTGACACCAACTAGTAAGTAAAATCACCCCTTCTAAATTTTTGAGTTTTACATATAGTTAGATTAAATACGATTAACATGAAAGGTGTAAGTTAGTGTATGATGGAGATTTTGTTGGGGACTTTGAATGACTGCAGGAGCACACACATACGTTCACTCTTGACACTGTAGTTGATTTAAATCTATTAATGCAAAATTTAATATGGCAATTGTTTTGATATTTGTTTAGTTCTCATTAATGCAAAACTTATGATCCCTTATGTTACAGTCATTACATTGTTCCTGAATTGGGTCCAGATGTTAAGTTCTCATACTCATCACACAAGGCTGTGGTTGAATACAAAGAGGCCAAAGTTGTAAGTTCTAAATAGATTTAGCACAACTATCCTAGATTGATCTGAAAAGTTCATAATAAACCTCTGTAGACTCTAGGCTTAGAAGAATTTTTACTACCTTAACTATTGACATATTGCAAAGGTCTCTGATATGCAAAGAATGTTAGTGGCCAAAGGGTGAAATAAATTATTTTGAATTGTTAATTTCATTCACCGATGCTTATAACCTTTGTCTTTCTATAATGTAGCTGGGAATTAATACTGTACCTGTGCTTGTGGGACCTGTATCCTACTTGTTGCTGTCAAAACCAGCAAAGGGTGTTGATAAGTCGTTTTCCCTTCTTTCCCTAATTGACAAGATCCTTCCTGTCTACAGGTATGGTCTTAAAGTGCTGATATGTGCTGGAATTGTATATTAATGTTGCTTCAATCATACTTCGTTAAATATTTTAGGAAGGTTGTGGTTGATTTGAAGGCAGCCGGTGCTACTTGGGTCCAGTTTGATGAACCTACCCTTGTGAAGGATCTTGATGCCCACCAGTTACAAGCATTTACTCATGCCTATGCAGAACTAGAATCAAGTTTGTCTGGTTTGAATGTTCTGATTGAGACATATTTTGCTGACATTCCTGCTGAAGCATACAAAACTCTCACCTCTTTGAAGGCTGTTACTGCATATGGGTTTGACATTGTTCGTGGAACAAAGACCCTTGATTTGATCAAGCAGGGATTTCCATCTGGAAAATTTCTTTTTGCTGGTGTTGTTGATGGAAGAAATATTTGGGCCAATAATCTTGCATCTTCTCTGAACACCTTGCAGGCACTTGAGGACATTGTTGGGACTGGTACTTGTTGTCAATTAGCATTGTTATTGACATATATTCAGCATACCAGAAATTAAATCTGAACCATCTTTTACTTCTGCAGACAAGGTTGTGGTTTCTACATCCTGTTCTCTTCTTCACACTGCAGTTGATCTTGTGAATGAGACCAAGTTGGACCAAGAGATTAAATCTTGGCTTTCATTTGCGGCACAAAAGGTTGTTGAAGTCAATGCGTTGGCCAAGGCATTGTCTGGACAGAAGGATGAGGTACATCATACCCATTGAATTGAAAACTTTTTGTTACAAACTTACATCATTTTGTTTTTTTATGGCCTATCTTTTTGCAGGTTTACTTTTCTGCTAATGCTGCAGCCTTGGCTTCAAGGAAGTCCTCCCCAAGGGTGACAAATGAGGCCGTCCAAAAGGCCGTAAGTGCTGATTTAGATTTTCAATTTGGTTCTTTTACTTGAGGATTGTTTTAGAAGATACGTATGCAGAATCATCACTATTGTTGAAAGGACTATTTACTAAACTGGTCACAGAGGATGTGATCACTTTCTTACTATGTTGAGAAGAGAGAAATTGTGAGGGAATATAATGAATTCCTTGTGTTAGTACATGCATGTACTCTTATAGCAAAGAAAGGATATAATAATAAGGAACAAAATTAATATCTAATGATGAGAAATATTTGGTTTCAATATATCCGTATCAAATCATATCATATCTTCCTATTTAATGTAATCAAACCATATCTCTAACATAATCAACTCATATCCCTAACACTACAACTAAAGTTGGAGCATATGTAATGAACGGGACTGAATATCATCATGATCAACATAAATTTTCAAGCTAGAACTACTGTTTTAGCATAGGAGCAATGAAAATATGGTGATCAGCAGTTTCAAATGCATGTTGACAGTGTTTACACGTAGAAACAATATAATAGCCAAGTATAATAAGCATATCATTAGTTGGCAGCTTAAGCAACAATCTCGAACCAAAAAAAGACACAGCAGCAGGAATAAATTTATACCAGAAAACTTTGGATAGAGGAAGTGTTTTACCAGAGCCTGAAACAAAAGCATAGGCTTATTTTAGTGTTACCAGAAAGACCAACAAAAGGAGTAATTAATCCCTTTTCATAACAGCTGAGGGAGACCCCTACCAAGAACCTATTAACTGGAAAACAAAAGAGAAGGGGTGATGGATGATAACCCTGTTGGACGCTTCTTGTACAAACAACTAATAAAGCCAACAACATTCCCATTAAAAGAAAAAGATATAGCTTAGCAGATTCCAAAACCAATTTAACCCAATGACAGAATCTATCATGTATACCAAACTATTTCAGAACCTGCAAAAGGAAAGACCAACCAATTTTAGAAGGCTTAATATGTTTTTTCCTCAGGTTGCAACTCTGAAGGGATCTAATCATCGCAGGGTCACAAATGTTAGTGCCAGGTTGGATGCTCAACAGAAGAAACTGAATCTTCCTATTCTTCCAACCACTACAATTGGATCTTTTCCTCAGACTGCAGATCTTAGAAGAGTTCGGCGTGAATTCAAGGCTAATAAGTGAGTATAAAGTGTTCATCTCCTGCCACCTGCCAAATCCAACTATCATTACAGTATGACATTTAGAATGCTATATAATTACTGTGAATAGGATCTCTGAGGAAGATTATATCCGTTTCATTAAGGAGGAAATTAACAATGTTGTGAAGCTCCAGGAAGAACTTGGTATTGACGTCTTGGTTCATGGAGAGCCTGAGGTGTGTAGATGATATTTTTGATTAGTAGTAGTTTAATAAAAAAAACTTCTTTCTGAAGAAAAATATAAAACTTAATTGTTGAAAAATGTTTGGCAATTTAGAGGAATGACATGGTTGAGTACTTTGGAGAGCAATTATCTGGCTTTGCTTTTACTGCCAATGGGTGGGTGCAATCATATGGATCGCGATGTGTGAAGCCTCCCATCATTTATGGTGACGTGAGCCGTCCCAAGCCCATGACTGTTTTCTGGTCTTCAACAGCTCAAAGTTTGACCAAACGACCTATGAAGGGAATGCTTACTGGCCCTGTTACTATTCTGAACTGGTCCTTCGTTAGAGATGACCAGCCAAGGTATGAAAACCTTTATTTTGCTACCTTGCAGGTTTGAGTGGATATTGTCTTACTTAACATTATCTATTTGTTATTAGATTTGAAACATGCTACCAGATTGCTTTGGCTATCAAGAATGAGGTTGATGATCTTGAGAATGCTGGTATTACTGTAATCCAGATTGATGAGGCTGCTCTAAGAGAAGGTTTACCGCTGAGGAAGTCTGAAGAGGCTTTCTATCTAAACTGGGCAGTTCACTCATTTAGGATTACCAACTGTGGTGTGAGAGACACCACTCAGGTTCACCTTCATTTCTCATCTTCTGATATCTACTAATTTATTAATAATATTAATATACTTTGATGTTTAATAGATTCACACTCATATGTGCTACTCCAACTTCAATGACATCATCCACTCAATCATAGACATGGATGCCGATGTGATCACCATTGAGAACTCCAGATCAGATGAGAAATTGCTTTCAGTGTTCCGCGAGGGAGTGAAGTATGGTGCTGGGATTGGTCCTGGCGTTTATGATATTCACTCACCAAGGATTCCACCCACAGATGAAATTGCTGAGAGGATCAACAAAATGCTTGCAGTTGTTGAAAGCAACATTCTGTGGGTCAACCCAGATTGTGGCCTCAAGACACGCAAGTACACTGAGGTCAAGCCTGCTCTCACTAATATGGTTGCAGCTGCCAAACTTATTCGTCACAGGTTAGCAAGTGCAATAAATAAATCCATGTGAAGAATATGGATCAAATAATGTCTTCATACAAGAATATGGATCACAACAATTTTGATACAGAATGGTGGTGACTTTTTAAAGATATTCAAATAAAAACTTGTGTGAGGGTAATTACATTTTTCTGTTTTTATTTAATAATTATTTTTTAATATAATTATTATACTAAATTTCAATTTATCATTATTAAAATAAAATTAATAGGATAATATATAGTTATAATATGCAAAATTTTGTATATAACTAGAGTGTTTCTGGTGCAGTTTGATTTGGTTTTTAGATAAATATACATCTAAACTAAACAAAAAAAATCAAATTAAACTAAAATTAAAGATCAAATTAAAAAGCATAAAAATATAACATCGAGTCAATATAGAATGGATCAAGGAGAGTCGACAACAACGACGAAGATAAATTAAAAAAAAATCATAAATCAAATAGATAACTTTCTACTTTTATTATTATTGCAATTACTCTATTTTATTATTATTATTATTATTATTATATTTATAATAATTAAAATATATAGTTATTTCTTAAGAATGTTGGTTCGACACTTGTCCAATATATTTGTGAAGAACCAAATCTACTTGACATGGATTCTTTGTTTTTTAATCTAACTTAGAGTGTGTTGGTTTTATGATTCCACAACTATAACGAAATACAAATTACTTACAATATGTATCTGTCTCACAAATATATGTAATCCATTATAATCTCTTTTGATATGATTTTGAATGGTAAACTTGTGTGTTCTTTCTAATAATCATATTTTTGTATTTTGTATATAAAGATAGAATAATGTGTGGGAAGTGAAAAAAATATAAAGGAAAGTAAAGAAGATGGAGATAGATTGCACTGATAAATTAGAAATGTAAATTGTAAGAAACTAAATTATAAGGATAAAACAAAAATTGATACAAAAAAATTATAAAAGTGGTAATCCAAGTTGCAATATTGATCACTAGATTTGTCGTTTTTCTTGTTCGATGTGTTCTAGTATTTGAATTGTAACTATAATTTGTAATTGTAACTACAATTTGTTATCCTTACTTTTAAATAACCTATGTTTATGTTCTTTTTTTTTCTATCGATTACACCACAATAAAGTAAAATAACATAATTATAATAATTGTCTCAAAACTATTCACGTTGTATTCGTTGTGTCTACTCAATCCATGTTTTCCGATAATTATCACAAACTAACCTTCCTTTCGATCCAACATTGTTCATCATCGATTATGTTAATAAATGCAATCTTTATTGTTGTATTGCTTGAATTCTTGATGACATCTTGGACAATATTCCTAAAATGCACACAATTATTAGTGATATGACCATAATTTTAAAGCAGCTTATGAAAAGTGTTTTATTTAATATTATTAGGAAATATTTTATAAATTTAAAAAATTAAGTCAAACGAAGTGTAAATTTTATTACTTAAAATTTATAAATGTTATATAAAATCTAAAATAAATTTATTTATTTTATTTAAAGTATTTCATCTCTCTTAAATACAAAATATATGATTTTTTTCTAAATTTTAAAACTAATTTTTTATGTTTTATTTTGAGTTTCTATCAAAGGTAGTTGACTATAGAACAAGCTCATCTAATCATATTTTGCTTTTTGCTGTTGAGTAAGTTTTTTTTTGTAACATCTTTTGTTTTTTTTTTATTCTTGTTACATTTATGGATATATGTTTGTGCTTGCATTGAGTCAAACAAACGAATGTGTGTTAGTTTAATTTTGTAGTGAATTTGAAATTAGTATTTTTTATAAAATTTTGGTACATTTTGAGTCTCAAATTTTAAAAATAATAGATATATAGTTATTTTAAATCAATTATGTTAAATTTGTTAATATATCAAACATGTTTCATTTTGACTTGTTTATACCATTTCACACATTCCCACTTCAATGTGTTTAATTGACTTACAAGATTACATTCATTCAAATAAAGACAAAATGAGTGAAAACATAAGTAGCCCTTCATTAAATTTAAAATAGGTAATTTTGAAGTAATTAGCTTTTAAAATATTGAGTGTGCAGAATTCATTTATTAAAGAAAAGACAATTATTTATTTTTTAAATAAATAATTGGACGAAATATGTTTATTTTATTAAAAAGATTACTTTTTAAAAAAATAAACACAGACTAACAATTCAACCTATATATTATAGAACTATGATTCTATATTATACTCCTACATTTATTTTGTACAGCTAAGTATTTAAGAGAGAAAAAGAGAAAGGTATAAGCTAATGAGCAGGAAAAAAAAATCTTCCACCAGCCCTCGTTTAAGTTTTTCGAAAAAAAAGAAAAAAAAAGGAACATATTATTTATTTTGTTAAAAAAACACTTAATATGCACAACTAATTATCACAAAGTATTTAAGCCTACAATAAACAAATTCAAATATTCTCATCTACTTTGTTCTTTCCATAATGAACATGAATCGAGTCCAAAGCATCACACGTCAAACACATTATCATATCAGCTACAACATATTCTTGATTTCTGCTAAACTGGTTTTCAATTATCCCAACCATCCCATGTTAAATGTCCACCATTATCATCTCTAATCAATCTCTTGGAATCACTTGGTTCGACGTCTTTTCTCTGAGCTCTTCTCCAAGCACTTTAATGGAGTCTGAAATTTCAGCTCTGTAAACATAGAACTTTGCCACAACCATGAAGAAGACGAGGTTCAGCAAGTTGAGTATGGCCAAAAGGGCATAGTAGTAGTCAAGACGAGAAGCATTCAAGTTGTTCAAAACCCATCCATGGTGGCCATGTTTCTTGGTGACATGTGAAACTGTTGAGAGAATAAAGGTGCTCAGGAAATTCCCAATGCCTAATGCAGTCATTGAATAAGAAGTGCCAAGGCTCTTCATGCTTTCTGGGGCTTGGTCATAGAAAAACTCAATTTTTGCAACTTCAAGAAATGCATCAGCAGTTCCCATAAGAATGTATTGAGGAAGCAAGATGAAAATGCTCAGAGGAACTTCTCCTCCATTTGCCACCAACCCATGTTCCTTGGCCGTTCTAAGTCTGTACCTTTCAGTAAGAGATGCAATTACCATGATCACTATGTGGATTATGAGGCCAATTCCAACCCTTTGCAGAAGGGTTATTCCTCTGGGGTTCTTGGTGAATCTTTGCATGATCTTCACAAAGAAACGATCATAGAGCACCACACAGATAAGCATGGATAGAGTCACGAATGTGCTTAAACTTGCGGGGGGAATGTTGAAGCTACCAATTCCTCTGTCAAGTGTTATACCCTGCTTCACAAAAAGGGTACCTATTTGTGCAACCATTGCACTGGGAATGAAAGTGGCAACCAAGATTGGGATCATTCTCAACATTTGTTTGGTCTCCTCTACATGAGTAACCGGACTTAGTTTCCATCCACTTGCACTTGAATCTGTCTTGACACATGCCTTGTTGAGAAACCTACATGCATATATATGGAAGTAGAGCCAGAAACATTAATTAAGATAACAAAACACTCCAATAGGACTATGTCAGGTCATACTTAATATGTTATGACCTAACATAATAAATATGATTTACTATGATAAAATTTTGTGACGTTTATGGTTTAGAGTTTAGGATAAATATGACGTCAGAATCCATGTCATACGGTAAATCATTTTTAACATTTAAACAGAATTATATGAGAAGTTAAGAATATGAAGTGGATGAGATATTAAGGTAGAAGTTAGACCTCAAGGTTGGAGTAGGATGAATTTTGACTCTCCCTTTCTTGGCATACTCTTCCAGATCAAGCTCATAGAGTTGTTTAGTGTCACTAGGAATAGGAATGTTCCATTTTCTAATAGCAGCCACTATGACTTTAGCCATCTTAGTGAATGGACTCCCAGTGGGTAATTTGTGTCTGTAAAAGGGTGTGCCTGCCAAAAAAATGGCTACAGAAATTGCAAGTCCAAGAGTGGGAAGACCATAGCCAAGAGTCCACCCCACATTATCTTGTATGTAGACTAAGACAGAATTTGCAAAGAGGGTTCCAATGAAAATGCTGAACATCCACCAATTGAAGAAGGAGAGTTTGTACTTCTTCTCTTTGGGGTCATAGTCATCAAATTGATCAGCACCAATGGTGGAAATGTTGGGCTTGGTTCCACCTGTTCCCAGTGCCAGAGTGTAGAGTGCACCATAGAACACAGCTAGATGCAGTGTGGAAGCTTTCTCACATTTTGTTACATCCAATTCATGGCACTCTGGTGGCTTTAGGCTTGGAAGGGACACTGATAGTGTTAGTAGACACATACCCTGCCAACATTGAAAGATTATGATTTTTTGTCTTTTTCAAATTGAAAGAACATTTCAGAGAAAATGTGAGAGATAAGAAGTAGAGTTCAGATCATCTGTTGAGTTGATTTTACTACCATCTTTTTATGACAGTAAAAATATAACTCAGCAGAAGATCTAAATTACTATGAGTGTTACCAATAGATAGATGATTGAGGAGAGAATGAAAGTCCAATAACGACCAAGATGAGCATCAGCAAGATATGCTCCTAAGATGGGAGTTATCCAAATGGTTCCAACCCAATTGGTGACATTGTTGGAAGAGGTGACAGTTCCTTGGTGAAGCTTCTTTGTTAGATACAAAATCAAGTTTGATGATATTCCATAGTATGCCATTCTCTCAAATATCTCATACACTGCAATCCAATTCAATGCATCATCACTCACTCACACATAACAAATGGCCAAATGGATTTTTAATATGTTATTTTATCAAACAAAATTGATGTGAGTTTCATCAAGCATGAGGTTTATTATCGTATGTAGTTGGTCTTATTTTAAACTAATAAAACTAGTGAATTTTAATTACTAAAAGAATGTGTTAAGAATAAACTATTACAAAGAATGTTATGGACAAAACTCTATTTACGTATTTATTATTATTATTATTACTACTTGTATTAGTACATTTTTTATTACTCTTAAGTATTGTAATTATTATAATAAAAATAGAAAAAAAATAACCTCACATTCAATTATGTAAATATTTTTAATCATTAAAAGTATTATGAAAACCACAAGGTTAACTTTTACCAGTAAAACTTTTTTATTTCTTTCTCTTAAATCTACTTATTACTAATAGAATTTTCTCCATACACATAATGTCAATGTGCCTATGTTAAAAAATCATGAAGACTCTTGTGAAGAATTGTGGTCTTCCAGCAATGAATCCCTTCTGTACACTAAAGAAATATATATATATATATATATATATATATATATATATATATATATATATATATATATATTTTTTTTTTTTTTATTTATTTATTTATTTATTTATTTATTTATATAGCTACACCTACCTTCTGCCAGAATCAATTAAACTCTTCCAGAATGTCATAAATTAGATTTTGAAATATAACCTACTTCTCCACTACGGGTCCTATTGTAGTAAAGAAAGAAATATGTACAAAATTACAGTGAATAAAAGAAAGTAAACGATAAAAGAAAAAAAATGTTTAAGTAAAAGAAATAAATTAGTAAACAAAAATGGATAAAGAGTATAAAAAGGTAATCAGTGGGTCTTTCAATGGTTAATTATCTCGTCTTTCATTATATTAAATAAATTCAATTTGATTCTGCACTTATTTTCATTCCTCGTCGTTCTTAAACTAAAACATCAATAATGTTAATATCAATCTTTAAATACCAACACCTAAATAATAAATATCATAAATTAAGTTTAAATATTTTATTTCATAATCAATAAAAAAAACGGTATAATAAATTTACTTTTATCTCATTCTACTTACAATATCATGGTTACTGTCTTCCATTGCAAGGAGACAACTCAAAGACCAATGTTTGGTTTTATGAAATATCTCTCAAAGCAGTAACTTAGTGTGTGTTTGGGTAAGATCCAATTCTTAATGTAAAAGTAATAATTAGTTATTTCTTATTTGATAACTTTTTTGTGCGGTTCTTTACTGATATTTTAAATATTTTTTTAATATATTTTAAAATGTTTAAAATTAGTGATAATGATTATATTATGAAAATATACTAAAGAAACAATCCAAAAAAAACTAGCAAAAATATCCAAATTCGAACTTTTTATCTTTTTATTGAATTTAGAAATCAAACACATATTAATATACATTAAAAAATCAATTCTTACCAATTTTATATCATTTTAACGAAAAATCAAACAGGAATTTAGTGTATGCTAAGATTACATGAAAGAATCTAAAGATAAAAAAAGTGATTTTGAAAAGAAATATAAGAAAAATAGATAGAAAGATACCAACAACAAAGGAACAAGCTTTCCAACGACCAGTTTTGGATTTGAGAATGGGTTTTCCTTTAAGATCCACAGTTCCATCTTCCGTGTACTCATCATCACTTCTTCTTCTTCCTTCTTCTTCCATGTTAAAAGAATGAAGGAACTTCAAAAAGTTTTGAGTGAAAAAGAAAAAAAGCTTGAAGTGTGATTTAGACCAAACTATGTTGCCTTCATTTATAGAGTGCCTCACCTTCTCCATGCATTTTCTTCTTCTAATGGGGACCCATTATTTATCACTCTCTCTCAGCCGCCATTTTTCGACTCAATTTTTTATTTTTTTATTTATCAAAACAAAAACATAATATTTAAAAGGATTAAATATGTTTTTGATTTCTCAACTTTCAGTAAATTTTGAAATTAATCTATTTCGAAATTTTAGATAAATTTAGTCTTTCATCTTTCAAAATATGTGGATTTAGTCATTTTAATCAAATTTGTTAGGTTTATTTGATGTTTCATACGCATTTCAAGATTGTATTTGAGTTGTTTATATTATTTGATACATTTTTGCTTTAATGTTAAGTCAAATACTATTATGAAATGCGCTTGAAATATAAAATAAATGTCAAATAAATTTAATAAAATTTGATTAAAATGACTAAATTGGTTCAAAATTTTAAAATGAACTAATTCCAAAATTTACTGAAAGTTAAGAGATAAAAACACATTTAACCCTATTTAAAACTTTATAATAATTTATTTAGACTTTAATCTTAGTTTACTTTAATGTTAATAGTTAACAAATTATGGTACAGTATATGACAATTTGTCGCTGGATGAGTTTGTTAAATATTTGTTACGTGGATATTTGTTAAGTTATATTAAAAATTGTAATTCTAACTATGATATTTTGCATGAATTATTAAAAAAATAAAAATAAAGAACGTACGACGCTAATATGCTGTCACTAAATTATGGCATTAAATTGGGACAAGGCCCATTCCACACTGTTTGAGTTTTTTGCATTAAATTCAGCGTAACTACTTTTCAGTTTTAATACCTTTTAATATTTATTTTTGTCATGTCAATTTTTCTAGTTTAAAACTTAATCAGTGATTTTTTACAAGCCAGAGGGTAAAATAATTTGCTTATACCTGAAAAATATTAGTAATTATTTTTATCAGAAAATTAGAAGATAATTATGGATTAGACATATAATAATAGTAACGCATTTGGTTCTAATTTTCCGGCACTTTTAATATACGTTGACGTGATATACTAATTCTCAAATTAAAGACTTACATGTGCCCCTATTCTTTATCCTTACAAACTTTCATTTTATGTATATGTTTAAAATATCAAAATTAAAATAAAAAACTATAATTAAAATTAAACAATTGCATTATAATTTAAATGATGAACATTTACTATTTAAACATTAATTCTTCATTATAATTAAATAATTTAATATGTAAAATAAGATTTTTTTAATTCATCTAATTAAAAACTACAATTGACTATTTACTTAAAAAATATTTTTTTTTCACTATAATTGGTCAACTGGAAGAAATATTTAATTTTTAACAAATTAACCTTAAGTGAATATGCGTTTACTTGGCCAATTACTATAATTTTATTAGTGAAACTCGTTGATGGTTTTTAAAAAACAGACATATATATATATATATATATATATATATATATATATATATATATATATATATATATATATATATGTGTGTGTGTA
>Ga0214542_1004404_pt1 | contig 27933 bp, 7 predicted proteins | sample CNSS1metaG_FD_160096 | JGI IMG/M metagenome (GOLD analysis project Ga0214542, IMG submission 160096) | Root nodule microbial communities from cowpea collected in UCLA plant growth center, Los Angeles, California, USA - CNSS1 | ecosystem: Host-associated > Plants > Roots > Nodule | place: USA...
TATAAAATATATAAAAAATAAAAAATATATATATATGTATATAAATATATATATATATATATATATATATATATATATATATATATATATATATATATATATATATATATATATATATATATATATATATAATTGAATATGATAATTAGTTTTAATTTAATAATTTTTTAATTCAAAGTAGATATTATGTAAGTATTTAAATTATTTTATTCTTTTTTGGATATTATATTCGAAAGATGGTTGTATTTTTTTAATATTAAGAATTTATATAATATATTATATTTAGTCTTTGACATTATCAAATTATGAAGTATATTTTTATAATATTTTATATGTTATTTAAATTTTTAATAAAACTAACTTTTATTAAAAGATATGGATGTAGAATTTCAATTTAGATTATTTTATAAAAAAATGAATTTGGATTTATAACTTTTGGATGTGGATTTAAAATTTGAATTAGAATTCTTATTAAGTGAACTGTTTTTTGTTTTCCGTGAAGAACTTAAATTTGCTTATGATTTTGTTTTAGCTTGAATTTGGTTTATGGGATTTATATGGATAGTATATGATTTTAGTTTTTTTAATGCTAAGAATTTATATAATATATTATTTTTAATCATTAATATTAATATATTATAATATTATTATATTTTTTATAATTTTATAAATTATTTAAATTTTTTAGATATTAAGTATTAGATGAAATAATTATTTTATTTTTAAAACTGTAGATTTAAAATTAAAATTAAATTTATAAAAAAAATTAAGTTTTATTAAAAATGGATTGAATTTCGAATTTGATTTTGGATTGGATTTACAACTTGATCTGGATCTAAATTTTAAAAAATTCTAAACTAGTATAAAAAATAAATTCGAATCTAAAATCTTAAATTTGACTCTGGATCGGATCTTTCAAAATTTAATCCATGCTCATTCTTAACCTCCATCTAGTGAGATCTACGTCCATTTATGTCATTCCAATCTAGATTCATCACCACCACTCTAATAAATTGCGATTTCTTGCTATTTCTCCATGTACTATAAGTACTATACACGTTGAGTTATTGTTCTCCTCACTACTCTTTTGTTTTTAATAATAAACATTTTAGTAAAAAATAAAATTTATCTTGTAAAATTTTAAAATTTTGTGATTTTATGTAATATTTTCGATTCGAATCTGATCGTGATACAATAAAATCGATAGATTATTGAACAAATATGTAAAAAGACAATAATATTTTTGATTACTAAATTTTGACAACTTTCTCTTACAACATGATGTGTCATCTTTTAAGTGATTTTGGAATATTGAGAATGAGAAAATGTAAAAATGGGAAACTATTTAGAAAATGACACATAAGATTATAAAAAAAAGTTGTCAAAATTTAGTAGTCAAAAAATTATTTTCCTATGTAAAAATGGATGGATTGTTATTTTTTCTAAATTATTCATTGCATAACTTACTCGTCGGTTTTGATAAATGGATTAAGTTCAAGTAAAACTTAAATTTAATAAAAAGTTAATGCAATTAAAATTCATCATCACCTCTCTTTTTGTAAGTGCAACACCTATTCACTCTCTTGAATTAAGGGTGTTTTCTTTTGTATCCTTAATGAGTTTCAATTAAAATAAGACTTAATTAATGTATTTGTAAATTTTGAATAGTTTGTTGCTACAAAGACTACATTCATATTACAATGAATTAACTAAGTGTTATTAAGGAAACTAATGTTACAAAATATAAAACTAGTATTTTTGGACTCGTAGTCACTTTTAGCTAATTTCTTAAATTAGTTTTTACAGCGAAAATAATAGTTTTACAGCGAAAATAATAGTTTATATGTATCTTTCTTTTACTGTTTATTTAGTATTAGTATTGTCTTTATGATTTAAGACAAAGTTTGGTAAAATCCATTGGTGGATTTGAATTATAAACCAATTTTGTCTATTTGGGTTTCTTGCAATTTTAAATTGAACTTAAAAAAAAATAGTATATATTTTATCGATTATAACACTAAGTGGTATATTAGATTGATTAATGTCATAATCGATCTTATATATGTTATTTTTTCCTTTTTTCTTAAATTCATACAAACATTAGACTAGTTAATATCATAATCATTATAATATACTCAAAGATATTTTTTACTTATTTGATTAAAAATATTAGATCGGTTGGTTGATAATAGATGTAATATGTCTTAAACATATTACATGGCCTATATTATATTAATTCACGAACAATTTAATATACACTTCATAATCTATTAATATGCCTACTTTTGTTTTTCAAAAAATATCTTAAATATTGATTAAAATATAACTAAAGCCACGTGAGAAGTTTCTTTTAAAAATAATTTATTCACAATCGCTTAGTAAATTTATTAATCGAAATATCTTAACATATTAAAAAGTGTTATTTAGTTATTTAATTAGTTAACAATACATTTATTTTATTTAAAAGACAAAAATGTCCATAAATATTATACATATTTATTTAATATTTTATTTAATGTTCAAAAATAAAAGTTAAAAACCAATTAAATAATACAATAACAACATTTTAATATTACTAAAAAGTAAATATAATTAAACATAAGAAAGTTTAAATTAGCAGAAAAACCAACAAAAAACATAATGTTAAATATTTAAAAATTTTACAAAAATTAAAAAAATTTAAATTAACAAAAAACCAACAAAAAGAAATAGGGTTAAATATCTAAAAATTTTACAAAAAAATAAATTAAAGTGTCAATTTGAGATTTTATTGAATTTCTTTTTGTTTTTTAGTAAAGATCTTTAAAATTTCAAAATCTTTATTTTATATTAAAAAGTTGTCTAAAAATTTAAAAAAAAAATTATCTTTATAAAATTTATTATATACATTTATACTATTTTACATACTGTAATTAATCATTTCAAATTTTAATATAAAAATGATATTCCTTAATTGGTGCCCAACATTTTCCTTATACTATTATGATACTATTATGATAAGTGAGTTGTGAAGTGTCAAACAATAAATATGGTATATTGAAATTCTAATACGGCAATTTGGATGAGTGACTGAAAGTCTAAACCATTTATGACAGCAGATCCAAAGTCAAACACGCTTTTGTTACGTTCACACATCACTAAAGAATTAAACAACATCATCAACTTTATTAACTATTATGATTTTATTTCTTAGTAAACATACGTAAATTAAGAAGGCTACTAAAGGTGCTTTGGAGTTAAAAAAAATACACAAAAACAAAATCATCATTAAATAATGAAAAAATTCTAACATATGAAACTATTATGATTTTATTTTAAATTAAATAAGGATAAATAAATGAAGCTGTAATTTTCAAATAGAAGAAAAGATAAAACTAATTATTTAGTGAAACACATAATATTAGTGAAACACATAATGTATAATTAAAAAACAAATTCTTCATCTTTACTGCAGAAATACTTATAGAAAGAATTATTATATGAATATAATTTCTCCGAGGAAGTGTAGTAGGAAATAAATGTAACATGGATTGGCTACGGATTTTCTTGGTGGCTGCCATAAATTTTGGTGTCCCGGTTGGTTGACCTCAAGTCAACTCCTCCTCATTTATTTCTGCGTCACTTCACAAATAAACAAATACAATAACTTTTAAACATATTATAATTTCCGAAATTCGTGTCATGTTTTTTCTTCGATTTTTATTTTTATTTTTTTACTTTTAACACCTCAAATAGTTTTTATTTTATATTCTGTTCGTAGAAAAATCAGTTCTGTTCTTTAGAGAAAACATGTTAAGTTGGTTCGGACATATTTGCTAATTTTCTATCCTTAAAATCAGTTATCAATTTTCTTTTGATATTAAACTTTTTTAGAAAATGTTTTTTTCTTTATAAGGGTCTTAAAAAAATCAATGTAAAATGGTAATTTTTGTTAGTAATCGAAAGAAAAAAAAGAGAGTAAAATATATTCTTAAGAAAAAATTAGAGACAGGAAAAATTATATAAATTTATTATTAAAAAAATTAAATAATAAACGCTTGTAAATTAAATTTTAATAATTAAATAATTTAACATTATTAATTTTAATTCATCCCATTAAACTTTTTTGCTTAACTTAATAATACTTAAACATACTTACATGTTTATACATACCTAGTTGATAAAATTTAAAGCATAGTAAATTTCTTAATTAAATGTTGGGGTGAAGTGGTGATTCCATTAGAAATCTCTTGTTGCGCAACTTGATTTGTGGGACCATTTATTAGTATTATCCAAGCCATATTCCAATCTAGATTCATCACCACCACTCTAATAAATTACGATTTATTGCTATTTTTTCCAATACTTAATGTTGAGTTATTGTTCTCCTCATTATTCTTTTGTTTTCAATTCAAATATCCATGATCGTGATACAATAAAATTGTAAAATTATATGGATCATATTTTTTCTAAATTTATCCATCGTACCACTTGTTATTTTTTAGATAAATGGATTAAGTTGAAATTAAATCTAAATCTAATAAAAAGTTAATGCAATTAAAAGATCATTTTGTTATGTGTATTGTCAGTCTCAACATCATCTAATTAAAAGTCATAATATATTTTCACTCTCTCGACAATATCATCCGGTCTTTGAATTTTTGTTATTGAGAAAATAATTTGAAAAATGAAAAAGAGTAACACTAACTCATTGCTTATAAAAATAAGATTGATAGAGAACGAAGGAATGTATAACATGTCGTTCAGTTCAAGAAATTCAAAAAATTTAATGGTTCCAACAAGATTGACAAGTATTTTGTTAGCATTCGGTAGCGACACTTGAATTTCATAAATTTTTGTGATTAAGAATTTTTTTTATCAAAGTAGATATAAGTGATGCATTAATTGATGTGTGTTTAGTAAGAGAAGTTAATTAGTAACTCATTTGACTTATTTTAACAAAATAGTAGAGGTATGTCAGTTTTTTGGTTTCACTGGTTTTGGCCTGTTGGTTGACGTCAAAGTTATTCTTCTATGCTTTGTTAGTGTTTGTATGTTTTAATAATTATTAAAAATTTGGTTGATATATAAACATTTATGTAATTAAAATTAAGAATAAATGAATAGTTTTGATGTGAATGAAATATCAAGACTCTTAAATTAAAATAAAAGGAGAAAAATGAAGTTGTATTTAAGGGATGGAGAGGAAGTTGTTGATGCAATGAAGAGAAGAATGAAGAGTGGTGTGAGATTGAGTTTCCTGATTTTCCTTTTATTGGAAGCTGTGTACTGTTGTGAAGGATGTTGGAAGGATGAGAGAGAAGCACTTCTGGGCCTATATTCCCGTTTTCCTTATTTCACTTGGAATGTCCACAAGGATTGCTGTGAATGGGGAGGAGTGTACTGCAACTCCTCCACAGGCAGAGTGGCGCAACTCCATCTTTCTTATGGCCGGTGGGATTCTGACATCGAACAATATATAAATTACTCTGATTTTTCTGTTTTTAAAGATTTGAAGGAACTCCACTTGTCAGATGGTAATATAGTTGGTTGTGTGGAGGCTGAAGGTATTATTCAATAAAACTTCATTACTCTGTACTTACTCAAAACTAAGAATCTCCATGTTATGTTGAAAGGAGTACTTATTATTTAAACTTTATTTTACATACTTTCCAGAGTTGCCAAATCTGGAGATCCTTGACATGAGTTATAACAATCTGGATACTACTGTCGGCATTCTATCTTGTCTGGAGGGCCTTCCATCTCTTAAGTCTCTTTATTTAAGGGACAACATGTTCAATACTTTTTCATTTAAACACGGTGAGATTATTAGCTATTTCTTTTTCTTGTCTTTTAAAAAATCACAACAATAATACTTATGATTAGCATGAAGGTCTTCTAATTTTCTTATACTATATTTTTTTCACATTTGTTGGCTTCTTTCACAACTTTTTTGGTGCATATATGTAAGTTTTTGAAAGTGTGTCACCAAAGCTGCGTAGTAATCTGGAGGTTCTTGACATAAGTGGGAACCATTTGACCAATGACATCTTGGCATCCCTCGAGGGATTCACATCTTTAAAGGAACTCTATTTGGCTGGAAATCTATTGGACTCGGATCTTCACTTTCAAGGTAACTTTTCCATTTGATTAATAAAGCTAAGTAGTTGTTAATTAATGGAAAATATATTCTTTGCAGCTTTTTGCTCATCATTCAAGAATCTTGAGGTTCTTGACTTGTCCTTCAACAACTTCAACCACATTGATATTGGCTCTGCTCTTATTGGATTCTCATCCCTCAACTCTTTAAATTTAATATACAATCAATTGAGTTGGAGATCAATTTATAGTATGCCCCTATATACTTTTCATATTATCGAAATCTTCATCATTTGTTTGTTTTTTATTATAAAATATATCCAACTCTCTATAATCGGAATATGTATATGGTTAGATATTTCAAACTTAAGTTCTTTGGAGGAGCTTCACTTGGAGGGGAACGACTTGAACGAGTCTCATGAGAGTGTGTTGAGGCCTTTGAAAGGTTGGGTTGTGATTAATATTTGATAGTATTTTATTTAAAGTAGATATCACTCCATTTCAACATATGCATATGCATCCTCCTTATTCTTAATTAGCAAATAGACTCATGCTTTCCTTTTTTTTTTTCTTATCAGAGAATGAGACATTTAAATGGCCAACCAATTTACAACACCTAGACCTGAGTTTAAACAGATTGAACAACAGATTTCTTTCATCTCTGAGTGGCCTTCCACGTCTCCAATTTCTTGATTTAAGCTACAATCAGTTAGAAGGAGCGTTAGATATAAACAGTCAGTATCTTTCAATTTAAATGGCCGATCAATTTACAACATCTAAGCCTTATTCATGGTGAGTACTGATTGATGCTTTCAAATTTGTTTTTATCAGAGAATGACACATTTAAATGGCCAACCAATTTACAAAAGCTAGACCTGTGTGGAAACAGTTTGAGTGACCGATCTGTTTCATCTCTGAGGGACCTTCCACATCTCCAATTTCTTGATTTAAGCTACAATCAATTACAAGGGTCGCTGGATACAAGCAGTCAGTATATTGATCGATCATTATATTCTAATATTTTATAATTGATATTTATAATTTTATATAAAAAGAATTTTTCACTGTGTACACAATTCATATTTTTATTTTAGTTCTTATTGTTAATTAACCTTTTTTAAGAGTAATCGCTATTTTGAATTTTCTTTTTAAATAACACTCAATTACAATTAATAACAAAACTATATATGGTAAACTAAAATATAAATTTTAAATTATTTTAATAATGTTAAATATGAGTAAATTTTGTTTTTAGTGATTTAGTATATTTAATAACCGAAAAAAAAGATAAACTAAAATATAATTTTTAAATTATTTTAATAATGTTAAAGTAGTTTTTATTTTTTATGATTTATTATATTTCACTTTTAAAAGTCAAAGTAATTAATATAACTTATATTGTTTTGTTGAGTTAAACACAAAAAAAAAATACATAAACTAAAATCATCTATAATAATTTATTCGATTAGATTAAACACATTTTTACACTATTTCCTCGTTTTAAATATAATTTAAAGTACGATGATTACATAAAGAAAAAATATATATCAAAGGTTACATACACACACTAAGATTGAATAAATTCTAAATTCTTATTCATTCAATAAAAGATAAAGTAGAAATTAAATCCCTTCATTTTGGTTGATAATATTCAAGATTTTAGTTTAATAAGTTTTATAATAGGGTAGAAGTTTAAATCATGCTAGTATTAGATGTTTAAGTGTGAGTCTAAATCTTACGTTGAATTAGTTGTGGCAAAATAGGGTTGGATCCAATGAGTCAACCCTTCAATCCATGTTAAAAGGGACGAGTTTGGTTGAAGATTTCAACCCGTTAGCTTACTCATTTTTTTAATACATTAAAAATAAAAATAATAAAAAAAGATTATTTTTTTTATATTATATTGTTTAAAGATTTATAATAGTATTGTGTTTTAAATCATTAATACTTACAAATTAAGTTTCAATTATTAGTTATAATAAAGTAACTTATGTAAATGTAATAATTATTTTAATTTATCTAATTAAAAATATTAACTAATCAATTAAAAGTTTAAAAAATATTTTATATGATTATATATGTTTTTAATATTCATTTAAATATATATACAAAAAAAAAATTAAAAAAAAAATTGAAAGCAAATTAAAAAAAAAAAGACAAAAACAAAAGAGACAGGTCAGCCCGGTCCGACCCGTTAGCCTGTCTTGTATGGCAGGTTATGATTATTGGCCATTTTAGCTTGATGAGCTAGACTGACCCATTTTGCTACCACTACATTGAGTAGAAGTGAGAAAGTTGAATATCATAGAAGGATGAAGATCCATAAACCTATTGTCTTAAAATTTTGGTTTAAAGGTAGTGTCAATCCATTATGTATACAAGGTTGGAATCATGTTTCATTGGTGTTGTCTTGACATTTGTTAATTGCATATGAAATTCATATTCATCCTTTTACTCTCTCACTTGAATATGATATTCATATTATCAATTTTTATTATATTTGAACACATCAATGTGATTGTTTTTTTTTTTGGCCAAATATTTGTTGTTTATTGAAAACATGCATAAACACAAATTATTATACTATCTCCTGACTTTAAATATCATTGTACTTTCTTCTTTCTTCAAAAATGATAATTAAATTCATTTATTTTATTTTCTATGATTTACTATAGATATTTTATGATTTCAATTATATTCAATATGATTATACTTCCGGCATATTATGTTTGATTAATATAGTTCAACATATTAGCAGAAAATAGATGTCGCATATGTGTCTATATTTTTAAAATATTTATATTATGACAAAAGTTATTAATATTTAATATTTGTAAATTGATAATGTGAGTGTGTGGGCGTGGGTAAGTGAATTTATGTGCAGGTGCCTGTGTGTATACGTATGTTGTTAAAAAGACAGAATCATAAATCTATATCATCGAAATTTTCTTAAATTGAGAAAGATTCAAGTTAAGGTTGTGCTTATAAGAATTAAATATTTTTGTTAATATGTATACAAATAACAAAAACAATACGCAACAACTGAATTTAAATAGACGTAACAAATACAAATCATAATTTTCTTCTTCCTATAAAGTTTTTTGAATTCTTTTTAGAATATATGATCCATACTTTGTTGAATTTTAAAAAATTACAAATAAAGATTTAATATTGCAATTTACATATGACACATTAAAAATAATATATAATGATATTAAATATTGAATAAATAGTAATGACATCATTGATACGTATATTTTGATATACACAAATATTCTTATAGCTGGTATGAATTAGTAATGAACTTTATTGTATTTTGGTAAAGGAAAAAAATAAATAAAAATATACAGATTTTATTTGGTAAAATAGTGATTACAAGAAACATTAAACCCTTCCCCCCTTTTCTTCCCAAGTCCTACCATTGATGCGACAATCAATTAGAGAGCTAGATATATGCGGTCCGTATTTTTATTGTTTATTTTATTTGAACATTAAAATAATATTTTCATATATTATAATAATCTAAGTTACATTGTGACATACCATTTGAGTTAAATTTTAGCTTCGTTTTATATTCTTATGACTCCATTCCTATATGCAGTTTCTTATTTATGGTGCATACTGATAAGTTGATTTTTATAAATTTGTTTTTAATCAGATAATGAGACATTTAAATGGCCAACCAATTTACAAGAACTACACCTCCAGAATAACAAATTGACTAGCAAATCTCTTTTATATCATACTGATCTTCCACATCTCCAATTTCTTTATTTAAGCAACAATCAATTAGAAGGAGCGCCAGATATAAACGGTAAGTATTTTTATTATTTATTCTATTCAAACATTCAATTTTTTTTAGATATTATATTATAATATTTTAGAATTAATATAGTATTCAACGTTTTGTTATGAATAATTATTTATTCAGGAATCCAATAAATATTTACACAATCAATTAATCATAATTAATTTATTGATTTGTAATTAGTGAATACTGATAAGTTGATTCTTACAAATTTGTTTTTAATCCAACACATATGCATCTCCTTATTCTTAATTAGTGAGTACGGATAAGTTATGCTTTTGATCTTATTTTTATCAGAGAATAACACATTTAAATGGCCAACCAATTTACAAGAACTACATCTCGAGTATAATAGATTGAGCAACAAATCTCTTTCATCTCTGAATGGCCTTCCACATCTCCAATATCTTGATTTAAGCTTCAATCAATTACAAGGATCGCCAGATATAAGCGGTGAGTATTTTTATTATTTATATTATTCAAACATTAAAAAAATATTTTAAGATATTATATTATAATATTTTAGAATTAATATAGTATTCAGCGATTTGTTATAGATAATGATTTAATCAGGAGTCCAGTAAATATTTACACAGTCAATTACAAATCATAATTAATTTAATGATTTGTAATTAGTGAGTACTGATAAGTTGATTCTTACAAATTTGTTTTTATCAGAGAATGATACATTTAAATGGCCAACCAATTTACAAGAACTACACCTCGAGTACAACAGTTTGAGCAACAAATCTCTTTCATCTCTCAGTGACCTTCCACATCTCCAATTTCTTGATTTAAGCAACAATCAATTAGAAAGCACGCTAGATATAAGCGGTCAGTATTTTTATCCATTACTTTATTAGAAAATTCAATAAAATATGCTCAGATATATTATATTCTAATATTTACAATTAATATAAGGATAATGATATTATGACTAATAAGGAATGTCATCGGAAAAGATAGAAAGTATTTAAAAAAAAATTAATATTTAACAACATATTTTAACTATAAATTTAAATATAAATATAATGTATAACATTCATAAATTTCATAATTAAATAGTGTTGAATGATAATTTATAAAAAAATGAAAATTTTTTAAAACTAATTGATAAAAAATAACTCATTCAAAATTAATATTTTAATGACATTTTTTTATTTAAATTAAAGTATAGCGGATACGGGTATCCACGAGTATGAATATTATGATACCTGTACTCACCCTATTAACATGCGGGCATTAAGAATAAAATATACTTATAATCCATTATAAATTCTATATAGTCAGTTATGTTGTTAATAATAATAATAAAGTGATTGATTTTATCAAAAACAACAATTTAATTAATGAATTAAATATGTTTTTGGTCCCTTCACTCTCGGTAGAAATTGGAAATACTCCCTCCTCAAAACTTTAGACTAATTTAGTCTCTTAACTTTGGAAAGACATGTATTTAGTCCTTTTAACCACATTTTTTAAAGTTTATTTGACATTTTAAAGGCATTTCATGATAATATTTGAATTGTTTACATCATTTAACTCATCCTCACTTCAATGTTTACTTAGAAATGTGTTTAAAATGTCAAATCAACTTAACAAAATTTGGTTAAAATGACTAAATTCACTCATTTATTAAAGATGAAGGACTAAATTGGTATAAATTTTTGAAAAAGAGACTAATTTCAATTGTTATTAGAAGTTAAAGGACTAAAAACATATTTAACTCTTAATTAATCATACAAACAAATTTTGACATTTATAAACATTTTTGTCAAAAATTTAAAACATTGCCTTGCTAACCGAAAAATAGTATATTAAAACTTGCTCGCGTAGAAAAAAAAAACTTTTTCATCTGCCAAAAACCTATTTGTCCGACGAAAATTTTTGGGAGTTTCAACAAAACAATTTTTCAAATGAGGAGTGGCTTTCCTGGTTACCAAAGCTCTAAGATATTCAATTAATTGAATTTGACCCAAGGAAAATAAGCCTGCGGACCAAATTAGGTTTTTAATTAATTAAAATTTATCACCAAATTAGGTTTTTAATTAATTAAATTTTATCCAATGAGTTTTGTTCGTGTAATAACTTTGCATAATTCAGCACATTTGCATAATAGTGTAAGAATTCAAATTGGTTCAAGATAAATTTTTACTTCTTTATTTTTATATTTAATCACTACAAAAAAAATCGTCTATCATCTACCAAAAAATATCTATAAATATTTGTTCATACATAATTTTATTTTATCTACAAAATATTTTTATCCGTGAAAAAAAAAATTATAACACACTTGTCCTAGATGCAATATTCTAACACAAAAACTATTAACACACAACATTAAGGATGGTTCATTCAAAACTATACAAATCTCATTTCAATTCAAACATTTAAAGTATATACAAACACAAACAATCATATATAAAACAAGATACTGTGGTAATGTTACATGCACGTCTAGATCAGCTACACTAAGATACTATAAAAATCATAAATAATTTCTCTTACTTGCAATCCCTTTTCTTCAAAGCAACCTCTAATCAAATAATAAACAAAAAATAAATAAGATTAAATATTCAATGGATATGATTAGTGTTTCCTAGACAACTAATTAATGTTTGATCTCTATTAAAAAAATTATTCATATTTAATATGTCTTTATATCTTAAATAAAATTGTTTCCGGGTCTGAAAAAAAAATAAGACATTTGAGAAAGAAGAATAAACGTAACATAATATATAAGTTTTAAAATTAATCAAAAGAATATATCAATTATGTATGGATTAAATATGTTTTTCTTCCTTCAACTTTTAGTGAAAATTGAAATTAGTCATTCTTGAAAATCTTGAACCAATTTAATCCTTCAACTTTGTAAATGTGTGAATTTAGTCCTTTTAACTAAATTTTAATAAGTTTATTTGACATTTCAAATACATTTCATCATAATATTTTAGTTTATTTATACCGTTTGACACATGTTCGCTTCAATGTTAATTGAAAAATGTATTTGAAACGTCAAATAAACTTAAAAAAAAATTAGTCTTTTTAATTAAATTTTAGTAAGTTTATTTGACGTTTCAAATACATTTTATCATAGTATTTTAGTTTATTTACGTCGTTTGACACATGTTCGCTTCAATGTTAGTTAAGAAACGCGTTTGAAACGATAAATAAACTTAAAAAAATCTGGTTTAAAGGACTAAATTCTCGTATTTCTAAAGATAAAAGAACTAAATTGGATTGGTTCAAGATTTTCAAGAGGAACTAATTTCAATTTTCAGACTAAAAACATATTTAACCCATTATTTATTTATTTATGAGGTGGCGCGTCATATATATCCTACATAAGAAAGGATAAAATATACTTTTATATCACATAAAATTAAATTAATACCAATTTGAATTCATTATGTAAATTATTCTCTATTTTCTTTCTATTTTATATAAATTTATATAATCTAGGTTACATTTGACAACTTTTGTTTTTAATTCCTATGACTCCATTTCAACTTGCATGTTTCTTATTCTTAGTGGGTATGATAAGTTAACTTTGTTTTTATAACATATTTAAACTGCCAACCAATTTACAAAGGTTATGGTTGAGATCAAATAATAGATTGAGCAACAATTTTTTTTTCATATCTTAGTAGTCTTTTACGTCTCCAATCTCTTAGATTATGCGACAATAAATAAGAATGGGTAATATAAGTGGTCAGTATTTTTATGAATTACTTTAAGACATTAATATTTTTTAGATATTCTATTCTAATATTTCAGAATTAATATAGTATTCAACGATTTGTTATAAGTCAGAAGTCTAGTACACATTTATACATATAAAAAACTAAAATATTAGAAGAACAAAAGTCCTCAGAACTCTATTTTCATACTTAGTCTGTTCATAATAGTTCACATTACAGATATACTAAGGTAATCTAATATAATAAACACCCATATCCATATCAAAAGAAATATATTCTTTTTACACACTCTCATCCCATAACAATCACATTCATTTTCATGTTAGAGAAGTAACAAAAATTTACTATTGAATTATTTCCATCTAAGTATAAGAATCTCCAACTACATCTAATGATTTGAAAAGAAATCAAACTTACATTAAGTATATTTCACCCAAGACTATATAACAATTACTCGTTAGAACCACCACAGGTAAAAACTGACTTTGAAATCTTATGTCAGTGATTACTTACATCTAAATCTTCTTTACCTTCGCATTTCATGATTTGTTTGTCATCTATTTTCTTAATAAATAAATTTATCTCCAACTCAACTTCAAGTGCACCCCTTTCTCTAACACACATACACCAAATAGTTCATCTTGAGTCTTCTTTGCTTATTTTTACTTGGGCGAAAATACTTCACTGAAACAAAGTGTCTTAATATTAAGATTATGCAATAGACCAAAACTAAAAAATAAACTCTAATATCTCTAAAAATCAATATAAATACATTTGTTTTATAGTTCATATCATTAACACGTCCCAAATTCAATTGTTTAGAACAAACGTTAAACTATTCATTCATTCTTCTTTTTCTTTTTCAAACTTCATAACCCAAATAATCTTATTTCAATTCAAAATATCAATGTATGCCTGCCACAAACCAATTTATTTTGTTCATATAAACCAATGCAACTTTATCATTAAAAACAAAATGGTCTTAATTACTTCAATAAACCATTATTATTTACTAATTCCCATTTTCTTAGCTTACACTAACATTCCAACTTAAAATAAAGTGAATTAGTTAAACTCGCTTGCTTCTATTTTAGCTTCTCAAGGGAAGATTTCAAAACCTAACTAAGTTAGAAAGATCATAACTTGTTCTTAAAGAGCTTGTTTCACAAACAAATCACATAATTATCAACCTAAACTAGCAAAGCTTAACCTAATAGGCTCAAATCTCACATGCAAGATCAAAGTACTCCTCATGTAAACAACATTAAGAAAGAGAGCTTTATGATTTGAGGGAAAAACACTTACTTTAAATTATCTATTATCTAAATTATCTAAATTTCTATTATCTTTTAGAAGACCGCTTTTTATTGTAGAAAGGATGAATAATTGAATTAGAAATTAAAAAAAAAAAGATAAAGAAAAAAAGTTTAGACAGATAGTGAAATTTAGAAGTTTATATTTTTAAGATAATTAAAACTATAATATTTATTATTTTTAGAACCATTTCAACTAAACATTAAAACAAATCCTAGAATCCACATATAAATTAGTTACTTATTTATTGAGTTTAAAATTTATACAATGCATTGTAAATCTATTTAACCAATCAAGTAATAAATCGTGGTTAACTTTATTTTACAGATAATTTATATTTCAAAGGTAACTTTCAAGTGTAAGTGAGAGGAATTGAACCCTCTCACACGTCCTAACTAACTTTATCAATAAACCAATCTTATAACTCTTATTCTTCATAGTTATTTATTCTCTTTTTATCTCATAATATTATAAATTATAAATATAAAATTGAGATGTTCCTAAATCTTTTACTTCGTACTAATTGAAGAAATAAAACTACACGCATAATTTTTACATACAAAACATATATTCAACGTACTTATATGGGTTAAGTATGTTTTTTTTCAACTTTCGGTTTAAATTTAAATTAGTCAATCTTCAAGATTTTGGACAAATTTAGTTCTTTATTTTTAAAAATGTGTGAAAGTAGTCTTTTTACCCAATTTTTAAAGTTTATTTGACGTTTTAATTGCGTTTCTCAACTGACATTGAATCAAAAATGTGTCAAATTGTAACCATTCAAATACTATCATGAAACACATTTGAAACATCAAATAAACTTAACAAAATTTGGTTAAAAGGACTAAATTCATGCATTTCTAAAATTGGAGACTAAATTGACCCAAAATTTTAAAGATGGTCTAATTCCAATTTTTACTAAAAATTAAGGAAATAAAAACATATTTAATTCTACTTATACACAATGCTCCCAAAACAAGACATGTACAAAGATATATGCATATCAAAAACCAAAATACTAGTAAAATAAAAACTTACTCTCTCATTTTCCTAGTATACTTAGAGTCATGTACTTTTGTACTACATACAACTATATTATAGTAGTTTACATTACACATTCATTATAGAGTGAACTAATATAGTATATATTAATTATCTGTGGTCGGGCTAGCAGGGCTAGCTTGCCTGACTTTTGGCCGGGTCGACTTGGTCATCCTTTGACTGGATCATCTCGATTGATGTGTGGTCGAGAACAACTTGTTCAGACATTCGGACGGGGAGAACTCAAGTTAACCTTCAATCATGGACGATTTAAGTTGATCTTTGATCAAGTTCAACTTGGCTGACTTTCATCTTTGACCGAGTTAACCAACGTCAACTCGGGTCAACTTTAGACTAGGACAAATACATGCCTACTTTCGATCAACACCGACGTGGGTTGACCTTTGGTCAAAAATCAATCGAGCTAACTTTTGGCTGAGTCCAATTTCAGCTAATCTTTGACTATAATTGACTTAGTTAACCATTAGCCTCAACTAACACGACCAATTTTGACTCGGGCGAACCTTCGATCCAAACCGATACAGGACAATCTTTGATTTAAATTGACTCGAACCGACTTTGATATGAATTTAACGTTGTAAAAGGCTAATGTAAGAAAGTATATTTAATCAATCAAGTAATAAAATATAATAGTTAATTTGATTTTTAAGATAATTAATATTTCAAAAGTCCACAAATTATAGAACACACTTCCATTTGTATTATAAAACAAAGTAAATTTACCTACATATGAGACACGATAAGTATTGCATACGAATGCGGGACTAATCGGAGGCCGAATTACCCACATATATTAACGGATAAAAATTCATCTAAAAATTACTTATGACAAACTATTGATCATTGCCGTCGAAAATTTATCCATAATATGATTTACTCGTAGATTCTTTGCATTTGAAATTTGTGATATTGATGAATGTCGTTTTTTAGTGGTTATTTTTCAAATCTTAATTTCTTTATTAAATACTTAGTAAAAACATTGAAACTCTATTGTGTGATATCGTTCATATTGGAAATTATTTCTAATTATAACTTTCACTTTTTATTCTATAAAAATGGTGTAAGTTAGTTACAGAGTTGAATTTATAGTAATTTCTTCCATTAAACAAAGTCAACTTTTAGAGGTTGAATATTAATTAATTTTTGGAAAAAAGAAATACTTTTGGTTATTTGAAAGTAAATTAGTTTTATAATGCTTCTACTTTACTAGTTTTGTAATGCTTCTATATTTTACGTGTTGAGAAAAATATTAACTTGAAGGATATTTCATATCTCATTTTTCATTGATTCTTTATTTATCTCTTACAGGATTGTCAACTTTGACCAGCTTGGCGTACCTTGATCTAAGCTATAATAATATCCATATTTTAGCATCTCATCAAGGTATTTAAGGAAATTAAATTAAAAAAGTTGCATTTGTTGTTCAGGAATGAACGTTATATTTATTAATTAGAAAAATTCATGATACTAACACGTTGTTAATCCCATTATTTAGTCTAAGATCATATATTTACATTTATACAAAATATAATTGTCTTCTTATAAACATTTATTTTCTCTGTCCCATTTAGTTAAATTAAAATTTATTTTTTCATTTTTAGTTAATTTAAGTTACTTATTTTCAGGCTCAAAAAGTCTAAATAGACTACATGTCCTTAATTTGGATGGAAATACGATAGATGGAAACAAGCTTAGGGAGTCATTACGAGCTTTATCAACATCTATTAGGAAGCTTTCTATGTCTTACAATAACTTCAACGGAACAATTTTAGCTCAAGGTAGTAATATTTATTATGTTCACAAGGTAAATTCGGATAATGATATTTTTATCAACTTTTTTTAACCAATTTTTAACTCATTACTCTAATCACCATTCAATTATTTATTTTAATTTTTTTTAGTAATGTGATGTGATAATCTAAGAGTGATTGAAATTGTGAGTTAAAAGTGAGTCAAAAAATGAGTTAAAATATTATTATCCAAGTAAATTAATTTACATTAAGATTTTTTTTCTCTGGCACAGATTTTCATGATTTAAGTAACTTAGAAGATTTGAGATTGGACGGAAATAGTAACATGGAGAATGAATTTTTCAAAAGTATTGGAAATTTGACGTCCTTAAAAGTTCTGACTCTTTCAAATTGTGACATAGGTGGCACCCTTCCTCAAGCCGGTAATTATATTATTAACTTGCCTTTTTTAAGTTATTCATAACATAGTTGCACAAAAATATTTTATAGTTTTACAAAAATCTTAATATTTTTTTTTTGTTATAATCCTTACAAGATGATTACTATTTTCTTTTCCATAACTTCATATTTCAGATTGGTTTAAGTTGAAAAGTCTTGAAGAATTAAATATACAGGAGAATCTATTTGTGGGATCACTTCCCTCATCTTTCTTAAACATGACATCTCTTTGGAGGTTGGAACTTTCCATAAATCAATTTAGTGGACAATTTGATTCTAACATTGCCAGTCTTGCATCACTTGAATATTTTGATTTTACCGAAAATCAATTTGAAGTTCCTATTTCTTTTGCACCATTTACCAATCATTCAAACCTCAAGTTCATATATGGTGAAGGCAACAAAGTCATATTAGACATACAACCTAGTCTACAAACTTGGATTCCTAAATTTCAATTGCAAGTGCTTAGTTTGCCTTCAACAACCGAAAATGATTCTCTTCCACTCCCCAAGTTTCTTCTACATCAAAACAATTTGATCAGCTTAGATTTCACTGGTTGTAGATTTGAAGGATTGTTTCCTCAATGGTTGCTTGAAAACAACACAAAATTGATTGAGCTTCATGTTAAAAATTGTTCTTTCAATGGTGCTATACAACTACCATTGCATCCCCTTCCTAATTTACAGAGAATTGACGTCTCTGATAATATCATAATTGGTGAAATCCCAAGTAAGAATTTCAGTTCAATTTTTCCAAATTTGCAATATCTAAATATTTCTGGAAACCACATTCAAGGTTCAATTCCTCGTGAGTTAGGCCGAATGAAGTTATTAGATGAGTTAGATCTTTCAAGCAACCAACTATCTGGAGAGATATCAAAAGAAATGCCCACCAATTTGAGGTTCTTATCATTGAATGATAATAAGTTTAGTGGCAAACTTCCAAGCAACATTTTTAACATATCAATCATTTCGTTGGATGTAAGCAATAATCATTTGGTAGGAAAGATTCCAAGTCTTTTGAAAAAAAATTCAGCATTATCGGAACTTCGTATGTCCAATAACCATTTTGAAGGATCCATTCCATTAGAATTGGGTCAACATGGAGATCTATATTATTTAGATCTCTCCCAGAATAATTTGGTTGGTCTTGTACCATCATTTCTAAATTCTTATGTTCACTTTATCCATTTGAACAATAATCATTTAACAAGATTATCAAAGAATATGTTCAATGGAAACTCTTCTATAGTGATGCTAGACCTTAGCTACAACGAAATATCTAGCAATATTCAAGAAATGATAGAAGACCTTAGTTATACAAAGTTGAATTTTCTCTTGTTAAAAGGTAATCACATGACTGGAGATATACCTAAGGAGTTATGTTGGTTGATAAATTTAACCATGTTAGACCTTTCAGACAACAAATTTTCTGGAGGAATTCCCCGTTGTTTGGGAAAAATGGCTTTTGATAGTAAGAACCTTAATCCATCACTAAAAGAGTTTGCTGGAACCTTATCTGGAGGAAATTCGTCATCATTCAAACAAGAACATGCAAGTTTCACTTCAAAGAAAAGATTTGATAATTACACGGGACGCATCCTTACTTATATGTCTGGAATTGACTTATCACAGAATAAATTGAAAGGGAATATCCCATATGAACTTGGGATCTTGAAAGGAATCAAAGTATTGAACTTGTCTCATAATGATTTGATTGGACAAATTCCATATTCATTCTCGAATTTGAAGCAAATTGAGAGTTTAGACCTTTCTTTTAACAAGTTGAGTGGTCAAATTCCTCCTAAGCTCAATATCCTAACCTCGCTTGAAGTATTAAGTGTGGCGCACAACAACTTATCAGGCTCAATACCTGAAGGAACAAACCAGTTTGCCACATTTGATGAGAGTAGCTATGAAGGTAATCCGTTTCTTTGTGGACCTCCATTGCCAAAGAGTTGCCATCCAACTCTTAAAATCATTCAAAATAACCTAGACACTAAGAGAGACGATGATAGGTTGGTGGACATGTATATCTTTTGTGTGAGTTTTATTGTGTCATACACATTAGCATTATTAGCAACTGCAATTGCTTTATACATCAATCCCTATTGGAGACAAACATGGTTTTACTACATGGAATTGGTCACTTTAAATTGTTACTATTTTATTGTGGACAATTTTTATAGGTTTTGTAATACTAGAAATATGTGACATTATATTGTATCCTTAGATTTGGATGTTTAAAAGAGTGATTCAATAAAGAAAGTCTTGTATGTGTGGCTTAATATAACAAAATAAGACGAAATCTAAATTTTTATATTAATTTCAGTGTTGTTAGAAATCAAAATATATTTTTAGTCTTTTAAGTTCTTCATTATATTATCATGAGAGAGAATCAAGATAATATCTTTTTATATGAAATGAATTAATATTAAGGTTTAATTTATTTTTGGAACTTTTATAAAACAGAGTTAACTTGATTGAGGTGAAAAAGTTTCGAATCAAATTTATTTGGAACAAGGTTCTTTCAATAATATAGCATCAATTTGACTATTCACCTTTTGACTTTCTTTTTCTGTTTTTACTTTTTATTCTTTTTCTTCAACTTTTGCTTCTCTCCTTTTGTTGTTTTCTTATCATAACCAAATCGTTTTTTTCTTTTCAATCTTTTTTCTTTTTCTTTTTTTAGTATTGATTGAATCACCAAGTGGACAAACCAGATGAAATATTATGTCATCCCTCGGTGTTAGTGTAACCTTTGTTCAACGTAATTTGAAAAAAAAAAAAACTATTTTGCTTCTTTTTTTTTTTTAAATTCAAATGGTGGCAAAGATGATTATTATTCGTTTTCTGGGATAAAGAAACATTTTCACACAATTTCAAATCATATTTGTTTTATTTTTAAAATCTTTTATTCACAATAAAAGAGTTTGATTCATGGTACAAGTAGTCCCCAATTTTGTCTTATTTTTGTCTAAGTTCTTATCAATTTGTGTTATTTTTTGATTGATTATTTTCTAATGTTATCCCTTAAATAATAATTAAAAATTACACATCTTATATTAACAAAAAAGGACGTCACAGATAACGAGGTACAAATAAATATTATTCGTATCGACCCATTTTCATCCATAATTATCACATACTTGTAAATTATTTTTAACTCATTCCACCATTTCTTTGTGCGTATAAAACTGATAACAACACTATTTATACAAGAGATATATGTAAAATGACAAAAATAATATACAATTGAGAGAGGTTTATGACATTGGTCATTGAAGGTTTGCTTATCTTAGGTTCTACTCGGTGGAGGTTGTTCTCTGCGTTAAGTCAACTTTTTTTAGTGGACCTTTTATTTTTAATTAATTAATGATAATATAATCTATATATAGTATATATAAATAATTTATTTTATATAAGCTTATGATAAATAAATATTATTCAAATATATAAACTATATTTTATATATATGCTTTGTATTATGATTAAAATTAATGATTAATATATATTTTTAAATATATGAGTTGTGTTTTAGATTTATGAAAAGAATTTATATAATGAAAATTTATTTTATTAATTATAACATAATTACTAATTTATGCTTATCTTGAATTATACTAGAAGATGATTGTGACTTTTGGTTTGATATCTAATGACAAATAAATTCGTTTCGTGGATATTGTTCCAATTCATCACCGTTTTGACGAGAAATTCTCATATTGACTGGGTATGAATATGGGTATAAGAAATTCTCGACTTTTCCATTTGGATATGCAGATGGGTATGAGGATGTACATATCCGTCTCATACTCGCCATAATATCCATCCCCGTCATATTCATGTCTCCGCTTAAATTATTAAAGTATTCACAATTAATTAAGTGACCTTATTTATATATATATATATATATATATATATATATATATATATATATATATATATATATATCTATATATATTATTACACACTTTCTATGTTTTTTAGTTGTTTGGTTTGTCATTAAATTTATTCGCATATTCAATATATTGTTAAGATTCTCAATTTAAGTGTTTAATAACATAAACCTTTCATTTACAAGGTAATATAACAAATTTATCTTCTTTACTCTATTATTATTATTATTATTAATTTTTATTTCATTTCAAGAACCATTTTGTTTCGCTAAAACAATTTTCGTTATTTCTCAACCATTGACTATGTTAATATTTGAAAAATTTTCTTAGATTTCTAAGGTATTTTTCATCTTATCATACCCTTAAGTATATATTTGTTTTCTTTTGGGTCACTTCATTCAATAGTCTCTCAAATTGTTTCTAAGACACACATTTGATAATTTTTAATATTTTTATGTTTTGTTTATTTTTATTATGTACAATACTATTTTGATATATTTTATATGATTATTTTTTATTTTCTAATTCATTATAATCATGTTGTAATTTTGTCAATATAATTGTATAAACAAATTTTATTAACTATAATATAAAATTTTAATGTGATTGCCATGACTTTTTTGTTATAATCATCCAACATATATTGAATTTCAAAAGACACAAGATCTAAATTATTAGTTTAATATTTGTTATTTGTGTGATTTTGATCCAGTAATGTATTATAATTTTTATTGTGTATAAAAATGAGATTCATTAGAATTTAAAAAATTGAAGTAAATAGACATTTTCAATATATTTTAATTTGAATATTTGTTTTCCTTTTACATTTCTTTAAAAGAAAATTTATCAATTATGTTTCATTAATAATTGCAAATTTAATAATTTTTTTGGTTTTCATGCAATTTTATTTGGTATTCTAATTTGAAATGTATGCAATTATAATTTCTTTCTAAATATTTGATATTGAAGAAATAACCCTCCTCTTAATATTGAATATTTGATAATATTATGTTTTCTTTACCGTATTTTTTTATTATTTTATAAAAATTAATTAATTAATATTGAAACAGTAAGAAAATGGGTATGGGTACGCGAATATACCGGGATGGGAATGAGACAAAAAAATGATATCGTTGTATGGTTGAAAAACTATTCCCCTAATAAGGAAAACCTTGGACCAACTAAACAATAAACAAGTGAATTGTGATTCATGTACAAAGTTTGTATGTATAGTTAAAAAATAATTTCCATCGCTACTGACATGTACTCTTTATAGTTCTTATGGACTCCATACTCCAAGAATGACGTCGTTGCACTGATTCATATTGAGGTTTCTTCAGTTTTTTGGGCGATAGTCCCTCTGATCTATTTTGCCACCGTGGAATTTCATTAGGTTGATCGGGTCATGCGACGATTTCGATTTCGCCAAAATATTCCTACTGACCCTTTGAATTTGGATCATTTTCACAGAGAAGATATGAGAGGTAGAATAGAAAGAAAGTGGCCTCAATACCATACCACATGGATAGCCATGTGGAACGATCGCTATAATCGACTAATTGAAGGTATTAATTTCATTGGCAATGGCCACTTGTGTGACACAATAACGCACATGCAGTGGTACATCAACCATGCTATTCGTTATATTTCACATCTGCAACCATCCTTTGATGACGATGTAAGTCACTTATCTTTAATAACTAATTTGGGATTTCTTTTCATGTGAACTAAACATTTCTCTTTTGTATTACAGTACGACACGCCACAAGAGTCTACCCAACCTCCACCAAACACTCCTTATCAACATGTTGGTTCTTCTTCATATGTTGAACAACTTCAGTACCAGTCCTTTCAACCACTACCTTTTCCACCATACTTGGATGCATCATAACCAATGTCTTCACATACTCCATTCCAGCAAGTTCCATACACATACAACATGTTTCCTCAACAACTAGATACTTTTTCTGCTCCTTCACAAAATGTATTTGCAACTTCTTCGTCAACACCTCTGTCAGCATATCCCATATCCTTCTAGCAATATTACCGGCCTATAATGCCACCATAAATGCCGAAAGATATGAACCAAACACAACAAGATGAAGATAATAATAATGAGGATGATCCAGTTCAAACCCTTCAAATACGACCTAGACGGCACCGAAGAAGACCTCCTTGTAGCATGGGTTCTAATAAATAACTTTCACACCTTATTGTAATGAACAAAATCATCATGGACATTTTTAAGTACTTATATGCTTTATTATTTAACTAATTAATATCACTAAAAAAATATTTATTTTTTATTCAAGCAACAAATCCCTTAATGTGTATTAATCACTAAAAAAATGGCATTAACTGAAGTTGTCCAAATATGACACGACTTCTTCATTACGAATCTAATACTGAAATCGGGCCATATTGGCATGACTTTGTTTAGATAGATAATTAACTTAATTAAAGTCCTATCTACTTGGCACGACTTCACATCAACAAATAAGTCTTGTCATTTTAGCATGACTTTAATTTAGCTTAAGTCAAATCGTCTTATTTTGGTACGACTTCTTTATTATTAAATCGTGTCATTATCTCAAGATTTACCCTTTGTTGGAATATTAATAATTTATGCACTACTTTAATAATTACAAAAGTGAATTGCACTGATGAGGGAAAAAACCTATTTTTAGATGTGTATATTGCCTAATACATCTGCAATGATGCGATAGCTCATTATTATTGCATGGTTCCAAGAAGAATTCATTATCATTATTTGCCTCTACATGCAAATTTTGTTAGTATTCTTTTCTAGTAACCGAGTCAATCAAAAGTTTTACTGATAATTAATCATAGCTTTCAATGTTTTTTTTCCGTAATAATAAATATAAAGATGCGGTTGTCCAACTTCTATATTACAAAAATTTAAATGTCCAACTTATATATTAAAAATATTTAAATTGTTGTATCACCAATTATGATATATTGAAAAGACGCAATTTTAGCTCTCACTAATATTGTTTTGTTTTTTTATTAGATGGAGTAGAAGGTGTAACATCTCATTTAATAACCTTTAAATTATTAAATAAAACATCATATAATGATAGCACCAAGTAGATAACATAAAGGTTCATATAAAGTATTAATACAGTCATCCAAAAACCATAATAATAACTATATATACAAGCCTACTATGAACATAGTTAGTCAAATTCTAACTTTAAACTCCAAAATAGAAACTATCTATAAATAGGTTCAGGTCCTACTCCGCAACCCTTCTAATAACCACACGGGAAGCATCCTCACCTATAACTTCCTCTACTCACACAATTAATTGATCATTGCAAAAATAAACCAAAACCAAGCAAACACAAACAACACAGGGTAAGCTAATTATAATTAAGGAAAAGTTCAATTATATCAAAATCACATTGCTAATTTCTTATCACAGACTAATGCAAAAAACAATCTAACACATATCAACAGTTGACACAAGACTCAATTATTCAGATATATGCAAGCGACACTAGACCTCTCTTGGTGGCTTGCATCAGTGTGTGATTCCCAAACTCTGCAAAGTTTGGCCTCAAGGGGTTATCACCCAATCACACACCAGGTAAATCCCCTTCGTGCCTAGGACTTGATCGAGTCTAATGACTAAGACCTCCTGCTACTCCTCACGAAATAACTCATTATGCTCTACGTGAGCCTTAATGATTATTAGAGTGTCAGGATGCTAACCAAAAATGATTCCTTATGTCCTTCATTACCAACACATAGAATTTCTCCATAAAACTCTTTCATTAATAGAAGTTATAAAATCCAATTAGTAATATTCAATGCATTCATACAGATCAAACAAGAAGCACTTATAACAAGACAATCTAGCGCTCAACGCCAGGTTTCAGCGTTGAGCGCCATTTGTTTAACATCCCTATTTTTAATAAACTGTATTATTTATTTAAATAAAACACTTAGAAAAACTTCTATTTTTACTAATGTTTCGTATTTTATTATGATGTAGTTTAAACATTAAAAATATATTTTATCATGATGTAGGTATATATATATATATATATATATATATATATTAAAATATATATATTAGGTAAAAAAAATTATTAATTTAAATTTTATTAAATAGGTGTGTGAAAAAAAAATATAAAAAAAAGAAGAAGAATAGATAAAAAGATAAGAAGAAAAGATAAGAAGAAAAAAAAAAGATAAGATGAAGAGATACAGATTATCTCTTCATTAATGTGGGTAATGATGGTTTTGAAAGAAAAATCTAAATAAGCACATGGCTTGCTTATATATATATAGAGATGAAGGAAGAAGTTACGATGAGAAGGTAAGAAAGTGAGAAAGAAAGAAAGAAGAGAGAGAAAGAGAGAAGAAAGAAAAGAGAGAGAGAAAGAAAGGAGAGAGAGAAAGAGAAAGAACAGAAAAAGTTAAGAGCAAAGATTCAAAAAGATCCTAGTCCTCTACAAATATTATTAGTGTGTCCTTCAATTAATAAGGTAAAGAGAGTGAGGTTAAGCTCTTTTCATATTAATCTTGATCAACTCATGGGTTTTATATTAATCTTTTATTTTTTTTTGACTCATATATTATTCTATTTACTTTCATTTAACTTATTTTCATTTATTATCTTCTTATATTTATTTTATTTAATCTCTAATTATACAATGATCCTGTTTATTTATTTTATTTAATCTCCAAATATGTACTGATCCTATTTATTTATTTTATTTTATTTCATTTATTTCCAGTTACGCACTGGTCCTATTTATTTTATTTTATTTTATTTTATTTATCTTCAGTTACGCACTGGTCCTATTTATTTATTTTATTTTATTTATCTCAATTTACGCACTGGTCCCATTTATTTTATTTTATTTATCTCTAGTTACGCACTAGTCCTATTTATTTTATTTTATTTATTTCCAGTTACGCATTGGTCCTATTTATTTATTTTATTTATCTCTAGTTACGCATTGGTCCTATTTATTTATTTTATTTTATTTATCTCCAGTTACGCATTGGTCCTATTTATTTTATTTTATTTATCTTCAGTTACGCACTGGTCCTATTTATTTATTTATTTTATTTTATTTGTCTCTAGTTATGTAACATCCCTAGGGAATATTACTTAAAAATAAATAATAAAAGAAATAATTATATTAAAAGTCATCTCGATCAAAATCCCAACGCGGGAAAAATTTAAATTTATTAAAAGAGCGCGCCAAAACTCATAACATAAACATCAGAGTGTTACAAATTTCCAAAAGTTCATGTTCATAATAACACATAATAAATACACGAGGGAAAAACCCTAGCTCTAATCCCCAAAGCTAGCCCTCACTCCGTCGGCTGGATATCATCAGCTCCACCTGTGTCAACATCTGCTCCCGTATAACAAATCACACGATCATCGCCATACACAAACACACAAACAAGAAAGGGTGAGCTGTGAAAATAGGATAACAGGTATATAAAATACAAGATAACATCATATACCTATCTTATTAATTCTACTTATTGCTTGGCCAAGACTTTAACCCCAAGGCTTTATAGCCTTCAATCACACAACTAGTTAGCCTTGGACTCGGGAATATGATGCTCACACCAACCTGCCCGCTCGTGGTCCTGCCTCTACGAACCTCCCCGCTCATAGTCCTGCTCTACGAACCTCCTCGCTCGTAGTCTTGCTCTACGGACCTACCCGCCCGTAGTCCAACACATGTGATCCACCAGCCCCATACCTCCCCGCACGTGGCATCTCTCAACGTGAGCACGGAACATACGAACCTACCTCGCTCGTATCCCCACGTGAGAGTAACTGGATATGAACCTCCCCGCTCATATCATCACATGTCATCCACCATC
>Ga0214542_1004406_pt1 | contig 27929 bp, 9 predicted proteins | sample CNSS1metaG_FD_160096 | JGI IMG/M metagenome (GOLD analysis project Ga0214542, IMG submission 160096) | Root nodule microbial communities from cowpea collected in UCLA plant growth center, Los Angeles, California, USA - CNSS1 | ecosystem: Host-associated > Plants > Roots > Nodule | place: USA...
CATTATATTTATCCGATCTTAGAATAATAACGACAAATCCAAGATTATAAGCAACCCCTCTAACCCATTTAATTAAATCTTCACGTGTTGCGAAAATATCATCGGTTGTAAAATGAGATGTATAATCATGTTTGCAGATATCATGAACAAAATCAGAAAACTCTGACATGAGACTACAATTTAGCTGAGATTCCGCTTGAGAATCCAAAAAACTCAAATAACGAAAATGATGATCTTCCATAATGAACTATAATAAAAAAAGAAATTTTAATACGTAAATAACCCATCCAGGATAACCACATAAATGCATAAAGAATGCAACATGTATCACAGAAAACGAGTGAATGCAACATATCAAAAATTGAAAACTAATTGCATTGCATGATTTACGTTAGAAAATTCACCAATCACACAGTATACATTCACTCACATTAAAAATTCACCAATAACACAATATACACACCAACACACAAAATCCAAGTATGAAACGGAATACCTATTCCGTTTGACAAACATATGGCAAATTGGTGAAACGGGTTACAAATTCCGTTTCACATCTTTAAGACACGGATTATGTAATCCGTTTGGAAAAACAAAATTTTGGTAAACTTTTGATGTTCAAGTGTTTGGTCTGTCGAACAAAACATCCATGCAAATAAGGAGCGGGAATTTGAACGAAATAAGTGATTCAATTCTATTTCTAAGACGAGGACAACACGTACACCAATCTTATTCACGACTTCTTTTCTTTGCACATTGTTGTCGGAACTCGAAATGGAATCAAGAAGAAAGAAATGGGGTGTGGGTGTGTGGGTGTAATTTTGAACAGATTATTATGCAAGGTTTATTTACCACTAACGTTTAAAAGTAAGGTTTAAAAGTAATGGGGTGAGGGTGTTATTTTTTTATGAATGGGGTGGAAGCGAAAAAATCATAATTTATGGGAAACAGCATACACTTTCCGTTTCATAAAATATTGTGAAATGGATTCCTTATCAACTCTCATTTATCATCTAACAAACGTACAACAAAAACACCAAATGTATTCTTAAATTAGGTGACTTACAGCATCCCCACAACCAGCTACGAACATGAGTCATGAACATATATATATATATATATATATATATATATATATATATATATATATATATATATGTAATTTTGTAATCATGCGAACATCACAATTTATGAGAAACGGAATACAGAAACCATTTCAAAACGTTATGAAACGGATTCTGTAATCCGTTTCATAAAAAAAATTGCAATTTTTTTTATGAAACGGATTACAGAATCTGTTTCATAACGTTTTGAAACGGCTTCTGTATTCCGTTTCAAAAAAGTGCAATTTTTTTTATGAAACGGATTACAAATTCCGTTTCATAACATTTTGAAACGGATTCCGTATTCCGTTTCCCATACATTTTTACTTTTATCTTGCACCAACTTTTGTATTCCGTTTGGTAAAATTTTGAAACGCATTAGAGAATCCGTTCTATAAAACATTTCGTTATATAGTTTATCAAACGTAAAACAAATTCCGTTTCACATCAGAAGCAAACGGAAACAACTTAAAACAACTTAAGGTGGTATGAAGGCTAACCTGGATTGACGGAAGTACCACTTGGAGAGGAGATAACGCAGTTACTCACAACCACCTTCCTTCAAAGAACCAACCTTCAATCACAATAACCACAATGCAAACTTAAGACACTCAGAGAATAAACAGGATTCCTTAACAAAAATTAATTGGAAGTCATACAAACCAGAAGAGGGACCACCACAGAGACAATGAACGAATGAAGTACAGCTCTCAGGACCACGGACCACAATGAAACTGAGCAAAATTTTAATGAAAGCAAACACTGGCATGGAGAAGAAACGAGATTACAACGAATACTAATAGTAACGTTGGAGGTGCAGGGACGTTGATGCAGTAAATTTATTTACTGCGTCCCTATCCACTTTCACCCATTCTCACGGTATATTAAATAAGGGCATAAGCGTCAATTTTGGGGGTACAGGAAAACTCTTGGAGGTGCAGGGAGAAGGCCCCTTGATAAAATGCATCGGCTGGCCAAGAAGTTGAGGCCATGAGGTCGTATGGTTCAATGGACTGAAAAATTTGGCCATGTGGTGATGTTTTGTACATTGAATTGTTTAAAGCTAACAGCAGAAAAGAAAAAGAAGAGGAAACAATTCGTTTTGGGACCATTTGATTTGTATTGGTTGGTTAAAACGATATCTTTTTTCTTTGGAGGGTGGGAGAAAGGTTTTTCTTGTTCCAGTGACAAACCCCAGCTCCACTCATTTTCAATTTGAGAAAACTAGGACTGTTTAATGGTAAAGAATTGGCGTCTTGTGTTTCTTTGCTCTGGCTATGAACACTACCTATGAATGAAATTTAGATTCTGACATGTATCATTATTCACATGTGTGATTTTGCATCTCTTTAATTTGTTGTACTGCATGTGATGTTGCTAGACTTCTAAGTTTATTCAAACCTAACTTTACCTTAGGCTCTTGCTGAAAGGGGTTGTCCAGCCTCTGGCCTTCTTGTGTGTTTTAGGAGTAATACTATTTTAAAGAAAATGTGATGTGAGTTATTAGGATTTCCTTTGAATTTAATAAAGTCAATAGCATTTTTTATTATAAAAATGTTTGAGTGAATTTACGAATCATCGGGATCCAAAAGTGTCTTAAAACTCTAAGAACATTTATCGAAATGCTTAAACATAGTTCACCAATAGAGAGAAAAACACATGTCATTATAAGATATGAATTAATTTAAATTTTAAAACATTACTAATTATGATAATCTAAAATAAAATTTGATTTATATTGACATGATCGTAAAATAAAATTTAATTTAAAAGATTTAGATTTTTAAAAAGTCAGTCTTGTGTGTGTGATTATCACTATGTAATAGTATATAAAACAAAACAAAAAAATGACTCATTAAATCAAAAGACGTTGGAATTAACTTGTCACTAAAAAAATCATCTTAAAACATTAAAACATTGTTAACTTTATCTATACTATATATAAAACTATATATAAAATGGATAATTCATTTTGGTATATATAATTCTATTTTCAATTTTACCCTTTAATAAATAATATTTTTGAAATTAAAATAGTTGTTTTATTATTTTTACTTTTTAAATAACCTGTTATCTTAAATTTAACTATCTCATTCATTTAATTTCTTTTAAATTAGTCATTTTTAAATTAAAACAAACATTTTCAATAAAAAAATTATTTACAAAATAAAAAAAAAAAATTATTTACATTTATTTTTCAAATTCAAAAAGTAAACACGCAGCAAATGCATGTGTACGTTCTCAGTGGTTCATTATAAAGACATTTGCTTTCCATTATTTCACAATGATAATGGAAAACCTAAGAAACTTTGTTTTTCATGCATTTTCTAACTTCATCTAGCATAATAAGACAACCATGTAAAAAATGAAGCTAAAATATTGGAGTTACTTAGTGAACTGTTATATATATAATCTTTGGTTTTGGTGATCAACTCAGTGGATATAATCTGGCTGGACAGCATCATTTCAACCAAAAGGAAAAGGTAGCATTTTTAAATTTCATAATAGTTTATGAAGACTTGTTTCAGGCTCTGCTCTCAGTATTGTATTGATATATGATTTCTGCTACAGGGTCCAACCTAGCATAAGACCAAGCATGCTGCTTCAACTTTTTAGTTTCAAATGCTTACATTAAATATATGGTTCACTTCATTTAAAAAGTAATCTCTTTCATCACTTGGTAAATAAAAAGAGAAGAGTTAATATGATTTTGTAACCTCAGCTAACACATATAGATTTTCTTGAAAAGTTGGAAAGAAGTTGTTTGCGGTGAGTTTCCGGTGAAGATGGTAAGACACTAGAGAGACACCGTTACTTGTTAATTATTACCTTTGTCGAAAACAAATGAGGTGGTCCCTGCCAGTTTTAGGACCGACTCCAACTTTAATGAAACTATGTACCACAGAATTGACATGAAAATTTTGTGCACTTCATTTACTTCTTTCGACCGTTACCACTTTCCTTAACTAGCTTCCATCCAACGCTCACCGATTCATCTCATCCTTCAAACTTCTCCACCACGAGTACGTTCCTGATTCAAAGACAGCTGTATCTGCAGTTTCGCTGCCCACATTCAATCTCTCGCGTGCCGTGTCGTTTCTGCTTTACCCTTCTACTTAACTCAAACTCCTCCTTTTTTTTTTTCTTTTTTCCAATTTTTAATTCACATATTTCGTAAATCAAATATAGTTTTAATTTTATTCCTTATGTTATTGATTAAAATCAGTGAAAAACTTTTTCTAAAAAAATAAATAAAGGAAACTATTCTTTATTATTATTTATTTGTGCACTGGCAGAAGGAATAAGTGCCGCGTGTTCAACCAGATAATGATTTCAACGCATCAACGGTGAGTAACGACTCACCTCAACGCGATCACGCTTCTATAAATACCCTACAACCCTATGTTTCTCTTCACTACACACACGTTCTCACTCATCAACTTATTCTCTCTGATAGTTCAATTAATACTCCATAATCCTTTTGTGTTTTACTCTCTCTTTCTACAATGGCTAACTCCACCGTTGTGTTCACGCTAGTCGCCGCATTGTTAGTCACCTCCGCGATGGCTCAGTCTCCGGCGTCGTCGCCAGCTCTCTCTCCGAAGAGAACACCCGTGGCCACACCGCGGAGCTCTCCGTCACCGGCGATTTCTCCTGCCGCCGAGTCCCCGTCATCGTCTCCCCCTATTCCGGCACTGAACGCTCCGTCTCCTTCGCCGACAGGCATCGACTCTCCGCCGTCGCCTCCCGTTTCTCCGGCTGGCGCTCCTTCCGTCACTCCTTCTGCAATCTCCGCTCCACCGACCGAAGCACCGACTCCTTCGCAAAACGGCGCCGCTTTGAACAGATTCACCCTCGCCGGATCTGCCGCTGCCGTGGTTCTCGCTGCGGCTTTGTTTATGTAGAGATAGTTTAGTGGAGTTTATCTTCTTTTTTCTAATGTCGTTGCGAATTTACTCGGATCGCGAATTCCTCTTGTACTTCATTTTTGTTTTTTATTTTTCTTCTTTGCTGTGTGAGAGTTCATTCTTTGGATTATTTCGTGTATTGTATTTATGACGACGATTACTATTGATACACTTTTATTGCTCTTAAATTTTCTCATTCTTATTCCACTACTATTAATAATTTGTTTGCATCATTGTTTAGTTGGTTCAAGAAAAACCGTGAAGAAAAAAAGAGAAAATTCAATGTGTTTGAACTTGTTTACAACGGTAATGAGATAGTGAGAGTTCTTACATCTGTCGCAAATTAGTAAATACAAATATAAGATTTGGGGTTAAGATTGCAGCATGACTCCAAAACTTAGATTGAGAAAGTGATGGTTGGTAAAGTTGTGTGAGGAATGAATCAAAAGTTGAAATGGGGCCGTTGCGAGGAATCATATGCAATGAACTTCGTGGTTCGTTTTCCTTTACTTTTATTTTTCTCTTTTGAAAAAGTTAAGTTGAGAAATTTGAACGAGAGAAATGATACTTTGGTGTGTTAATTTGGCCTCTCTTTCAGTCTCATTGTACGATGAAATAGTGAATTATTGAAGTTTGGTTGGTTACATTCGAAAACACAAAGGAAGATAAGGTCACATGCCAAAAGCGAAGTGTACTACTAACAAAAGACATGAGAAAGTGTCTCCATTCATTTTGAATAATGTACATTGCAATATAGCAAGCAGGGTGCCCATTTATCATTATTGATGGACATAGCTATGAAGTGGTCCAAAATTGAATCTTTAAAACATGGTTTCTTTGTAACATGTTTTACTTCACCATATATTTAGTTTAATTATTTGTACAATAAGTTTGAATCTTACATCTTGTATGAAGGTAAAGTCTGTGAGTATTACTTTGATTACACTGTTGCAAGTATAATTTGAAACATTGATTGCACTGTTGCAAGTATATGTTCTTGCTGGTGGATATAATTTGAAAACTATTTCAGATTATTATTTTTATTCTCATCGTCACAGTTTTGGGGTGCTGAATATTTTCTATATGAAGTAATTTATTTTATAATCTATTTTGGACATTCTTTATCCATGGTGGTTCAATATAAATCTCATTTATATATTGAAAGTGGTGGATATCTTTATATTGATATTGTAATCAACATAAATCTTACGTCGATTATTTGTCACTATTTTGTTTTTAATATAATTTGTTTTTATTTTTATTATATATAGATTTTTCAATAATATTGAGTGATATAGGAGAGAAAAATTTTACCACTATTATTGTTAGACTTTAAACATACAACGTTTGCCTATATTTATCCATTGATATATATATATAGTGCATTTTACATTTAATGTCAAATCATAAAAAAATAATTTTATATTACATAAATTAATGTTGATAATTAGGAAAGTGGTAAGAATAAATATGAAGATAGGTACTAAAATCAGATGAGAGGAAAAAAAGAAGAAGACAGAAAGTTGGGTGATGAGGGTGGCACTGACATTGTAGCTTTTTCCTACGCGGCTGAAACGTGAAAAAAGCACTTATATACACTCTAATGTATGTGTGGTGTCCATCACAATCATTTTCTTACCAACTTCAACCAAACAACATAAAACCAACCCAACCAGCACTCACTTTCCATTAAAATAACACCTTCTCACCAAAGTTATTCAATTCTAAATCTACAATTTCAAACTTCAAAATACACCAATGTACAAAACAATAACTACAAGGAAAGGGTTAATTATATCTTTACAATCTTGTCAATTACTGGTTCAACAAAGGCTTCTATACCATCCAGGTCATTCTTCAGTTCTTCAACCTATATTTCAGTAATAGAAGAAAGTAATAATCAGCAATTATTTGAATAAAATGTACCAAAATTTTTTAAAAAATAAATTTTAATTTTTGAGTAAATTAGTACCTTATGTATGAATTGTTGAGTAAGCTGAGCATCATGTGCTGCTTCTTTTGATGCATGTTCTACCACCAAAGTTACTTTCCTTAGTTTACCATCTTCGGGAAGCATCTCTGATATATCTTCAGATACTTTTTCTGCTACGTTTGCCACTTTTTCTACCACTTTTGCCACCGCTTCAGCCTCTTCAATCACAAACTCTGCCTCTCCTGAATTAATTCACATTTTGTTTCCAAACTATTTTCTTAGTATATTTGGAAATTTTAAGAAATTACATTGTCTGTTCAATATTCCATATGTAAGAGATATTCATCTACCTTCTATTCTCTGCAGTTTCTCCCAGTAAGGTTTCCAGAAGGGTAGTAAGATAGAAAGTGTCGTTCCCAAAACCCATCTTAACCTGCATGTTCATAAGGAAAAATGTACATTAAATATTTATTTCCCTTCATTGAGTTTTTTTTCTTTCAATTTTAAGGTGCAATAAGAGGATTTTTCAGAAGATTAATCATCTTAATACTATTCTTATCTAAACCCGTTTAACTGCATAATTCTGATAGAATTTGGTCCATTAATTAATACTTGCAACTTTATCTTAATTTTAGGTGGATTTTTCAATAAAACATGGATTAATGAGTTGTTTATCTATCTTGTTGATGCAGCTAGTTTAAGATTTGAATATCCATATTTTGGATTTAATTCTGAGTTTAATTGCATTAGTCTTTAAATTGACAAAAGAGAAATCAGACAGTTTAAGTTAACAATTACATCAGTAAAAAATGTTACTAAAGTGATAATATAACTAAGACAACAATAAATAATTAAATTTTTAAAAATTTATTTAGAGACATAAAAATTGTGGAACCTCTAATAAATAGCAGCAGCAAGGGATTTTAGTGTCATACCAATAAGAGAAGGCAAAACTTTTAAAAGAATGTGCAGGTGCAGCAGGTTCAGATTCAACCTTCTCATCTTTTATACTGTAAAAAGTTCATAAACAAATTTAATATTCAACAGTGAGATTAGGAATTATGGAGATAAAGGTTTTGGGGTGTACCCTTTTGAATTGGTACTTGTGTTGTTGCTATTGGTGCTGTAGAATTGCATATTAGGATGCATCCAATGAACTGTTTCTGGTTTAGCAGCTGACACAATTGTTCTGTTTCTCTGTAATCCAACATAGCCTGATTGGAACTTGGTGGCTCGAACTACATCAAGAACACCTCTGAATTTCAGAGTTATCCATGATGAGCCTCTAACGGGCATGTTGAAAATATTCTTAATCTCTTGAACGAAGTTGGAATGAGAAAAGATGATGATGGATTCTTGCAAGAGGTTTATAATAAGCAATTCAATTATGGGGATGGCTATGGCTTTAGCATTGGTTTATAGTTATGAGATTGGATAGTCTTGCAGGCTAAAAACACTGGAAATGAGAAGAAACTAATAATTTGAACGTGAATTTGGTTACTTGAAGCAAAGTTGTAGCAAAAGAAAGGGAAACGTACGTAAGTGTTGTTGCATGCGTCATGTGTGTGTTCCTTGGAAGTTAGTTCAACCTTTAGGTTTTGAAGGTAAAGTGTGATAATTTGTTCTCCTTTTTGATCATCTAGACGCGTTTCTTCCAAAACATGCAACAAAAAAACATGAAATAAAAAGGGTTGAATACGTGAAACACAAGAAGAAGAAAAAAATTCTGGGTTGACCTTTGCTACAGATATGCACAAAATGGTTTAGGCATTAGCAACTAGCTAGTTCAAGAAACGAAGCAATGTTTGCAGTATCTTTTTTAGCCATGACATGTTTATAATCACTAATTTTTATTGGAAAGTTAACTCACTCTTTTGTTGGAATCTGCTCTCTTAAAACACACTTATTCACAACGCTTAAACTAAAAATATTGCTAAAAGAATTTAAGCAATTATATCCTATAGTATTCTAAATTTCTAGTAAAGTGTTAATTACAATTACATTATTATTAGAAAAGTATAATCTTTAGCAATATAAAAAATTCTAGTTATAATGTTGGATGAATCTAAATAATAACTAATTATGTTATGGACTGATAACATTTTTCAGTGTTTCACATTAATTTTTTATTTATTTATTTATTATTATTATACATATATATAGGGTTCAAATCATAATTTGTTACTCTAATTTTTATAAAAAATTCAATTAAATCCTTTATTTTTATTTGATTCAATTTAGTCATCTATTTTTTTTAAATAATTTAATTAGGTTCTTTTCGTTAGATTGACATCAAAATTTATTTATAATTTATACATCAAATCACTCGACCTACAAAATAAAATTAATTTGAATATATAAACTTTGTTAGATGAGGTGATTTAATGTATATTAATTTTAATGAAAATCTAACATCAATCTAACGAAAATGAACAAATTGAAACATTTTATAAAATTAGAAGACTAAATTGAAAAAGAAAAACTAGGGACCTTATTGATTTTTTTATAAGAATTAGAGGACTAAAAGAGTATTTTAACCATATATATAATCTTTTTCTAATGTACATATTGTTGGGTATGGAATAAACTAAAATGAATTAGTTGTTGGGTCTTGTGGGTAATTAATGAATTAGTCATTAAAATCTTATGGAGAGTTAATGTATTAACGGTTGGAAACTTTTGGTAGTTAATGAATTAGTCGTTATAACCATTTTTGTTTGTTTTGAGTACAATAGTTAGAGATATATAGGTCTATAAATTGTGTTGTTGATTGCATGAATGGAACAAAAACAAGAAGTGAATAAGTTTATTCATAAGAGAGATTTGTTGTTTACAAATTTGTTTCAAGAGCTAGTTAGCTTAAGTGTTTGAGTGAAAAAAGAAGAAGAGAAGAAAAGAGCTAGAGAGAGCTTGAGTGTTTGAAAAAGAAAGAGTGAGATGACTAGTTTTACAAATAGTGTGTCCCGGCCTAAGTTGACAAAGGCAGTCAACTATGATAATTAGAGTTTTCAAATGAAGGTCATTCTTAGTTTCCAAGATAATTGGGAGGTGGTGGAAAATGGTCATGAAGAGCCAACAAACTATTGGACTCTTAAGAATATGGAGGATAAAATGCAGAAAGAACGAACATTATATGGAGGATATAATATTAGCATGTTTTGTGCATTGAATCACAAAACATGCTAATATGCACAAAACATGCTAATATTTATAGCCTTACATCATAAAATTGAAAAACTACCTATGCACATATCACACTGCATATCACGCTTTGTTTCCTAATAACAAGGTGGGTTTTTATTCAACAAAAACATAATTGCTCCTAAAATATGTAACCACATTACCCATTAACAAATTGTCCCTTAAATTGAATATTATATTAGTTTATATCATATTATTCACATACTCCTAATGACCTGCGAAACTTTAAAAAGGCATCCAACTTAAGTTGTTTGGTCATTATATCAACCACTTGTTCTTGTGTCCCACAATGTATTATCTTGATAGTTCCAGTCTTTGTAAAATGTCGAAGGAAGTGAAATCGGACATTACTATGTTTATAACGCCTATGCATTATTGTATTTTTTGACAACTTAATTAATAACAAAGCTACTATCACAATGAATTACAATATCAGCCTACCTTTGCATTCCACACAATTGTTCATGGTGTTTAACTTACAAAGGATGATACTAGTGTTTTATTTCTTCCAATATTTTATTTCACACTACTAATGTGGGACTCCGATTCAAAATGTGAATAGACTAGGTGGCAACTTCAGCGTAAAAAGTTTTAGCCACCTTCTTCTCTAAGAACATGCTTTGAACCATGTTAATAATGGTTTTGTTCTTATGTTCTACAATTCTGTTCTATTATGGGGTGTATGTAGCTGTCAGTTGCTTACAAATACCATTATTAGAGTAAAAATTGGTGAAGGCATGAGAGGTAAACTCTGCCCGTGATCAGTACGCAAACATCTGATTAATGAGTCAACTTCTTTTTCAACATGACTTTCAAAAGTCTTAAACATAGAAAGAGCTTCTGATTTTCAGTCAAGAAATAAATCCAAGTTTTCGTACTAAAATCATCAATAGAGGTGAGCATATACCTTTTTTTTACTGTGAGAGGTAGGTGCAATTGGTCCACAAATATCTGCATGAATTAGTTGCAGAACCTGTGTAGCCCTCCAAGTGCTTTTCTTTGGAAACGAATCTTGCGATTGTTTCTCAACCAAACAATCCTTGCATATTTTCATAGGTGCTTTCGTCGTTGGCAAACCATGTACCATATCATGTTGATACTATGTGTTTAGAACCTGAAAATTCAAATGTCCATATCTATAATGCTAAAGATGCATTATATACTTTTAAACTGTGTGGAAAGAAGTGGATTTGGTAGGTGGGGGGATTGCATGCAAAAGAAACATGTGATTGGAAGATATTATGGTTTCCATAATTAAGTTATTACTAAGATGTAACACTTTGCACTTGCCATGTTGAAAAACAATACTAAGACCATTTTCTTGTAGTTGTCCAATACTAAGTAAGTTGTTCCTTAAATCTAGCACAAAAAAGACGTCAATAATAGTATAAGTGTTGCCATTATGTGTATTAGAATATTGCCTTTGTCCGCTACAGTCGTATTGGAATTATTGCCCATCTTGACTGAATCTTTGTAATTTTCATCAAGAGTTGAAAAATATCCATTCTTTCCCGCATATGTAATTGCTACATCCAGAACATAATCAAACTTGGGAGTCACGGACCGTAGGATTTTCTCAACAACTACAACAACTACAACATCACCTTTGTTTTCATCATTGGCCTTCATCTTGTTGGAAATAGTAAGTGTTTGAGCAAAATAATCATTGACAAATTCTCCTTCCTTCATTTGGAGAATTTCAAATTCTCTATGGAGAGCTTGTAACTAGGCATGCTTGACCTGTGAAGTACCATGATACTTTTGTTTCAAAGAGTCTCATATATCATTTTCTGTATCCTTGTTAAGAATTGTCTCCAAGACTAGACAATCTAATGCTTGAAATAGATAGTTATTTTCCTACAAATCCTTTAATTGAAGATCATTAATGTGTTTCCTCTATGTGTCTGAAAGAGGTGTTCCTTCTGTTTATGTAGGAATGCCTTTTTTTACCAGCCCCAATACTCCTTTGAATGCAAAAAATTCTCCATGAGCATCAAACTTTGGTATAGCAGGCTGCACAAACAAACTTTCCAATGCCATGTGTGATGCTTTAGAAGGTTGTGGCTTCTACTTTGGACTATAACCCGTGATGGAGCTCTAATACAACAATGTTGGATTCTCGAGAATATAGAGGATAAAATACAAAAAGAACGAATGTTTTATTCATCGTGTGTTGAATCATAAAATTGGCTAATATTTATAGCCTTACATAAGAAAACTAAAAAACTACCTATGCACATATCACACTATATATCACACTCTATTTCCTAATAACAAGGTGGATTTTTGTTCAATAAAAACATAATTGCTCCTAAAATATGTAACTACATTACGCACTAACACAAACACCACGAATTGCTTGAATGCTTAGTTAAATGCATTGAAAGCAACACGTATAAAGGACAAGAAGCCTTATATATATTGTATCGAACTATTGACAAGTCTGACTTTGAAAAGATTGCAAGTGTCAAATCTTCAAAAGAAGTGTGAGATATATTGGAGAAAGCCCATAAGGGGATGACCGAGTGAAATATGTGTGGGGAGAGTTAGAGAACATGAGGTTGAAGAAGATAGAAGGAGTTTTCGAGTACATTACTAAGGTAGAAAACATAGTGAACTAGCTCAGTAAATGATGCCCCACTAGCTGAGTTTGTAGAAGATCTTGAGGTTGGTGACAAATGACTTTGAGAATGTGGTGTATAAAATTAATGATTCCAAGGACTTGTCAATGCTATTGGTTGAAGAGCTCATTGAGTCTCTTGAAGCATATAAGCAGCTAAAGAAGAATAAATGAGAATCACTTAATCAACTACTTCAAATGAAAGAAGAGACACGAACAACGAAAATTGATTGCCTATTAGTTTTTACAATTAAATCGTCTCAATGTGAGTTTTTTTCACAAGATTAGTAAACACTAATTTTTCAGTCTAACCGGGGTGTTTTAAGTCTCATTATCAATAAAACGGGTAAATTTAACGTAAAGGATAGTTTATGCAATTTTTTCATCCATTTTTCTTATTTATGTTTCATTTTTTATTTTTTCTTTATAGAATAAATATAATTCTTAAGTAGAAGTCTTAGTGGAGTAAAATCACTTAGAGAGACTAATTGTCCTCCCATGGCCAAATTTTCAACTTAATCATTCATATTTAGTAGATTTGAAATTGTCAAACGGGAAACCTCCAAAATTTATGGTGAAAGAAGGTAATAGACATGTGGCAACGTAATGATGATTAAGGATAACAATCATTAATTTATTAAATGATCACAATTTCTTTTCAATGCCTTCCATAGTTTATCTTAATTATTTTTCTTGATTCAAATCAGGGGGACATTAGGTCTTTTCTTCTCTTTTAAAAAAGAGAGTTGGACAAATTGAAGTGACGTGACCAATTTATCAAATGTTTATGTTTATTTCTTCACTACGGCAATAAAATGCTTAATTTAAAAATTTAGATCAACTTTAAAATATGAATTGGAAAATAAAATTTGAAATGTATTTTGAATAATAGAATAAGAAAAGGGTATATGTAATTTCATTTCATAGAAAACGAATATAATTTAATGTACAGTTATACTTTTGTTAAAATATTTGAGAATCAAAGTAGCTAACGTTTGCATAATATTTTGTATATGAAAAATTATATTTGAGGAAGGCGAAATAAACGAAAAACTAATCATATAACTCCAATAATAATTTATAACCATATATATAAAAAGATATTATTTTTATTATTATTCTAGTTTTACTCTTAATTATTATTTTAAAAATTAATTACTTTATAAATAGATTAATTTTAATGGTTATTCTAAACACCTCTTTTATTTTTAATGGTTATTTTAAAAATTTATTTTCTAATTTTATTTAACAATTATTTTAAAAATTAATTATATATTTGTTATTTATTTTAATTTAAATTTTTATAAAAATTAAAAAATATGAACACACAACACATATGTTTTAGTTAATCTATAACAATATACAAGGAAATACTCTTTTTTGAATTCACCCGTTATTTTATTTTTATCCTTAATTATTATTTTAAAAATTAATTATTTTATAGATAGTTCAACTTTAACCGTTATTTTAAAAATCTCTTTTATTTTAAACAATAATTTTAAAAATATCTTTTATATTCATATTGTATTTTTTAATTTTATGTTTTATAATTATTTTATAAATTAATTATATATCTTGATAATAATGAAAACAATATTCAAAAGAGTCTTGTTTCCGTTACCTTTCCCTTCGTGAGCCACTCAATTTTTTTGACAATTTTTATTTCTCATCAGACAAATGATGTTCTAAAAATCATAAACACTTAGATATTTAAACATAAACACTTAACTACATTTTTAAAATGTATAAAATATTTATTTAGCTATATTAATACATAAAGATAATATATAACTGCTTTTTATATTGTTGTGGATGTCGTGAAAAATTGATCTAATCGGCAATCACAATGGGTTAATGGGTTAGAAGTTAGACCATATAAATCGATTTATTCCAGTTTAACTCAATTTTTTAAAAAAAAAAAAAAAAATTTTTTTAACCAAATTTGAAATAACTTAATCCATATAGCACCATTCGTATGTTTAAAAGTTATTTTTTAACTAATTTCAATGATCTTTTCAAAATCTATATATGCTTAACACAATTTAAGATCATGATCTTTTTCTACAAGTAGCAACATTGCGTTTAGATTTTCAAAGTTTAATTTACATGAGATTAATAATCTGAAAAGTATTACAAACACAATTGTGTTGAGGCATGAGATTTGAGAAGAAGAATGATAGTGTAAGAATGTTGGCTCCATTGATGGTTGTGATAAAGCTCACGGCACACCATTTGCAGAGAAAAAGGTTGTTAAATGCTTTTTGTGGGTTTAAAAAGAACAAAAAGTAGAAAGCAATCAATTCCGAGGATGTTCTTTAGTGAAAGGAATCCCTTAATTCTAGCGTCCACTCTCCCAAATCTAACCACACTTTCGGGGTACATGTAACCCAAACACTAGACCTCATTATATGATTTTTGGTATTTCCTCCACCATCTACTTCATTTATACAATTCTACAAAATTCCTATATTTCTTTTAATAATAACTAATATGTGTTCAAAAATTTAAATAATTGGTTTTTTACTTTCTATGTATTTTGTTTTAACCATATTTTTATATTATAATGGGTGATCTTCAATACTCTTTTAATGACATTGTATTATCACAAGTTAAAAGCTTAAAATTTGATTTTACTTTAAACAATGAGGTATTGATGGCCTCTTTAAAATTTTGAGAGTCTCTCTTGCTTTCATCAAACGCACGGGTGTAATATATTAGATTGGATTATTGTTGTTAGTGGGAAAAATTTGGATTGCACTTGATGGTTTTTGCATTTCTGTAATTTTCTTGTCCTACATTATTTATTTATTTATTATTATTTATTTGTTTAGTTATGTATTTATTGTGATGCTCCTGAATGATTCATCCAATATAGTGTGGTGACTTTGGTGGGAGCTAATGGACCCATTAAATTAGGTTGGAATGTGGTAAGCAATGGATTAATAATTTCATTAGTGTTTATGTCTCTTATCAACTCTTCACCAATGCTATTGTCGTCATTGCCATTCTAATCATATCTATTCAACCGTGTTGTAAGCATGCTTATGCTTCTTATTATCACTAATCTTTTCAACCTAACTATTCTTTTCAACTCCTATTGCCCATAAATATCATAACTTAATTTGCTTCAACTCACAAGGTCAAGAACCAAATTATTGTCAAATTATCTATAACTATCTAAACAAAAATTATTTCTTATAAATTTAAATTATTGTTATATTGAATTTATTTCTTATAATTTTACTATATATAAAAAGTTATAAGTCATAAGTTATAAACCAATTAAAATAGTTTATAATTTATAAATTAAAAGTTAATAAAACAAACTATTTTGAAATGTTTATCAAAAATTTCATTTTGATTAAATTAAATTATAAATTAGTAAAATACACTGATACATAATTTATTATTCTTACCAAATTTCAGTAAAGTTACTCTGTAGCTACACCAACATATTCTAATATTACCTTTGAGAGATCCAAAGTTCTTCAAAGAAATTCACGAGAGATCCAAAGTTGTTCTCCATTTCAAATCTAAATAGGTACAGACAATATTATATAGGTAATTTATTGCTAAAAAATAACCTATTTTATGTTTAAAAACTCATTATAAGGATGTCTCCTTTTTTGGTATTGCCCTATAATACATACGTATTTTTAAAGGCTCTTCATGGGTATCCTTTTCAAAAAAAAAAAAAAAAAAAAAATTTATTAATCAATGCCTTCATTTTTAAATCAAAATAATATATAAATTATGATAAAAAAAATACATTAATAATATTTATTGATATAAAATTCACTGTTAGTTTAACGACTCTGATGAGCAACTGCCAAGAAATTAAGTCTAAAGCCACATTTAGATGTCTATATAGCAGTGGCTTCCACATTCAGCAGTATCTCTTTGGACATTTTCTTGTTGTAGTGAATGCTTCCTTCCTTGCTCTTCCCTATTCATTCTCAATCACCCCTTTTTCTCTTCTCTCTTATCTCTTTCACTCTGTTCAATTCAAAACACCCTTTCCTTCCAATCCATCTGTAAGTATTTCAAACATTGATTACTTCTTAATTTTTCTTTGTGGGTTTTTTGAATTATTTGCTATGGTTAGTGGGTAAGGGGTGGGGAGTAAAAAGCTGAAGCCTTTGGTTGAATTAGGATCTCCTTGATGAAGTTTGGTTTCGGAGTCAAGTCTTGTAAGAGTATCTGTGTGTCTATTCTTATTGGATCATACTCTGTTTAACTGACAGGCTTCTGCTTTTGAGAAATTTGAGGATTGTAGTATTTATTTTGCTATTTTTTATTCTCCTTTATGTTGAAGAAACCTTTATGGTTGACAGATTTTGCAACTAGGCTAAGTGTATTTCATGTCCTCGTCTGTTACTTGAGAACAAGTCAGCCTGTAGTGAATATGTTCAATTTCTGTTTCTGTTTTCTTATTATGGATGTTTCCATTTGAACAAGAAAATTAACAGAAGGATGAGGTTCATACAGGTTTATTTTGAATGAATGAACGGTTAAGTTAGATTGTATAATGTCTCTGGCCATGGCCATGGTGGTTATTTGTTGATGTTTTCTCTTTTAAGGCTTGACTGTAATATTAGGCTATTTGGTTTATTAAAAAAAAAAAAAGTTGTGATGTTTTGGATAAAATGAAATTATGATGTTTATTCTATGATATCATTTTGTTTCAGGGATATTGGTTTCTTTGAGTGCATATTATCAGCCTGAAGGTCTAAGTAATTCTTTATATCTAAAGCCACACAGGAAAAATCAGCATGCGTTGGTTGGGTCTTTCTGTTGATGTGTTCCGCCAAGTTATACAGTTGAACTTATATTGTAAAGTTATTCTGTAGATCATCATTCCCAAAAATCTCTGTGCTTAGCTACTGCCATGGAAGCTAATTGTTTGATCGTTTCTTCTGATAAGTATAGAATAGGCTAAAAGATAGGAAGTGAAGGAACATTCCGTGTTTTGTATTTTCAGTATGTTCTCATCTCTTGTTATTCTAAAGTTTAGCTGATTCTGATTGTGTTTAGATTGGGGTATCTTCATTGTGATATTCTATTAGACTTTTCTTCTTTGTGTACAATAACATTAGATTGATTGAGTATTGTGGTGAGAAACAAAAGAAGTTATGGTGTACCAAGCAGCGAGCCAAACAAGATTCCGAGCATTAAAACATGAGTATGGCATTAATGGTGAAGCAACAATTATTGTTAGAGTGATAGCATGCTTTCAACCTTTGCATTTTTGTCAGGTTAGTACATATTTCTGATTGGCGTTTGCCATTTGCGATATTTTTTAACGATATCCTTGGTTACGAAGCTTGTTGGATGGAAATTTCCTTATGTGTCAGCATAAGAAATGAACATTATGACCATTGAATATTAAAAAGCCTCTCTGATCCGTTTTTAAATTTATGAATATGAGCTCAATGAGTGACATATGCTATCTTCTGATTCTTTGCAGGCTGAGTACTTCCGTCATTTGCTTAAGCCTGTCACGTAGATTAAGTCATAATTGTTTCTCTTTAAGCTGGAGTTTGTAGTTTCCCTTTTTCCCCTTTTGTTCCTTAGAAAATCAGCAAGTAAGCAAAGATCTCTTACAAGAGCACCATAGCATCTACTGGTACTTTTTTCCAATGTGGTTTTTTCATCTTTTCAACCGAAAGTGTTTCATATTTAACATTGGCTGATATGTTCTATTGTTCTGTAGGTCATTTGTTTTGTTAGATGGTTAAGGCTGACAGCTCCTTGCCTTGCTCACACCATGTGGCTTGGCAATCACCTTCTTTGAATTACTTAAGCATGCTGCCTAAGCCCGGTTCACTCGGTCTCCCAACATATCTGAACTCAAGCACTTCCATCTTACCTCATGGGCTTGCAGCTCCTTCTATTCGAAGTCTCAAGACTGAACTAACAAATGAAATGCAAGGATACCTTAAGTATCATCACAATGCAGACACAAGTCTGAAAGAAATGCATCTTGGAGGAGCTTTACAAAATGCAAATCCTTCTTTGCAGAAGAGGTTACTTATCTTTGACCGCTCTGATAATAAGACAAGGTTGTTTTATGGGCCTGTCCCTCCTCTTGTCCAGAGTCCAACTGTCACTGCTAAGAAATTTGCTCAAAGTTATGACGTAAATGGGGAGGAACAGACTAGAATTATGGGTCAAAAGCATCTTGCCAGTTATGGTATACTGGAAGAGTCTGTTGAGGATAATGCAGTTATTGAAGAAAGTGAAAAGCATGAAGATACGGAAGAAATAAATGCATTGCTTTATTCCGATGATGACAGCAGTGAATATGATGAGGATGATTGTGATGAGGTAACAAGTACAGATCGTTCTCCTTTGGCAACTAGAAGGACTTATACGATACAAGAACAATGTGAAGACTTGAAGGAGGAGGTTGCCAGCTCTTATTGGCCTAAGAAAAGGATGAAGTTAATTGATGGTGGCGACAATAGATCATCCCCACGTGTGGAAAAAACTACTTTGGTACAACCAAATGAAACCTGTGATAATGTTAGTGATGCTGAATCAAAGAACTCTAGTGGCTGGACATATTCTGTTGATAAAACTAAAGTAGATGATTCAGGGGTGTGTGATATCAAATTAAAAAAGGATAAGATCCGAGAATCTTTGAGAGTTCTGGAGAATTTAATTCCTGGTGCAAAAGGAAAGGAGCCAATGTTAGTCATTGATGGAACTATTGAGTACTTGAAAGTTTTGATGTCCCAAACTGGTTCTCTTGGGGTAGAACATCACTAAGTAGTACTCACAGTCAATCAGTGAGTCAATCACAGCCACTAAGGTTATAGTATGTTGGTTAAAGGACACATCCATGGTGAAAAGATGTAGTTCTTTGAATTCTTAGCTTTGTTGGTTGATATGTTTATCTTAGAATGTTTGCTTTTGTCTTGTTTAATCCTCTTTCTTGAGGAGGTGCAGATATATGGTTGGGAAATAAAGGTACTGATGTTGAAATAGATAGTATTGCACTTTGGCACTTGGGTTGGAAAAGGATGCAGGATATGGGGTTTCAATTTGTTGACCAACATGATTATCCTGTAGCTTTTTTTGGAGGATTAAAGATCACAGGTTGAAGTGATGGAGATGGTAGTGGGGGGCTTTGCTGTAAATGAGGACACTTTTTTTTTTCTCTCAAGTGTTGCACTCTCTTGGTGATTGAATGCATGCGCATTAGGCAACTGGGGTCCCACTCTCCACCCTCTCTTTTCATTCTTGGGTTCGTGCTTTTGTCCTCTCTTTCAAGGTTGCACGCATATCATGCTGGCATATACTCTAAAGTAACAAGAAAGTTTCCTGATGTTTGGCAGAGTGAGGGTAGTGTTTCATCATGAGTTGCTGGGGCCCTTTGTTTGGATATATAGCATTTTGTGGTAAAGGTTACTTTGTTTTACATGTTGATGGAGTGCGGAATGAGACAAGCAATTCTAGTTTCTGCTTTGTGATTCATATTGGTGGTCTAGGTCTCCTTTTGAGGATGCTATTATGAAGCTGTCAGGTGTGATTGTATGAATAATTGGAGTGTGAATGGTTATGGAAGTGTTGTATCATGGACATAGTTATCTGATGTTGTTTCATGTTTGTAAATATGATTTTCTGTCAATATGTGCTTCCTCATTTCCTGTCTAAATATGATTGTTTTAAGGAAACAAAGGGCCAAGCAAGGGTTAACCAGATTGATCAGGTGATGTTGGCTAGTAGAATAGTTCATAGTTATATGGTAGTATGAATGTATAACTGTTAGCATCATATAAAAAGTTTTCCATTCCTAAATTTGTAGTTTCTTCCACAAAAATTGTTGCTAAGAGTCATTGATGTCTGATGCAGTGTACTCGTTCCAATTAGCAATTTCATCCCTATCAACAATATTCAAATCCTTATATCATAATCAACCAAACTTTTTTTTTTTTAAGTTTGTTGTGAGCGGGGTGGGACTAGCAAAACAAAATATAATTTATTGTTAATATAATGCAAATAAATTTTATGCTAAACCAGTAATTTATTTAAAAGATTATGAACAAGGTTTACCTTCAAGTAATTTTCTCTTACATTATAACTAATTGGAGTTCTCATGCATAAGTGTTGAATTTGTTCTACTGATTTTTGAACCATTTTATCCGATTCAAATAATGGTTATAGATTCCAGGAAAACTATTAGTTTCTACTTTTTATGTATTGTTTTAGTAAAAATCTAGGTAGAGGTGTCAATTTGATCTATGATTCATGTCTAAATTCTAATCCACTTCTAAATAAGTCCATTTTTATTGGCCCACCAAATGACTAGGATGAAAAAGTCTCAATCCTCAAAGTCCTCTCTTAAAATGGGTTAGGATCGGGGCCAAACTAGGTTTGGCTACACTAGAAGATTTTAATTAACCTTTAAAAGACTTGTCTCAAACTTTGATCCGAGACTAATTTTGACTTTCATCCTGAACAATTTGTCTTGACCTTCACATTGGGTCGACTCGTCTTGACATTCATGCTCGGTCAACTCAGTTCGATTGCTCGATTTGTGCCGACTCAGCTCGACTACTTGGGTTAGGCCGACTCAGTCCGAACATTAAACATCAGGCATACTCTGTTTGACCCTTTGTCTAGGGTCGACTCTACTAGACCCTCCTATTCAACTATTGGTTTAGGTTAACTCTTCTAGACCCTTTAGCTCGGGATGACTCAACTCAACCTTCAGTTCAGACCGACTCGACTCGAATTTCAGCTCAACTGACTTGGCATGATTCTGGCCCCAAGATAACTTGACTCTAATTTTTGACCTGAGCCGAATTGCCTTAACCATTGGTCTGAACCTACTTGTCTAGACCTTCGGCCTAGGTCGACTCGTCTCAACCTTCGACTTGAATTGACTCATCTTCTTTCTTCGAACTGAGCCAACTTGTCACTACCTTTCACCTAAGTCGACTCAACTCGATCTTTGGTCTAGGATGATTCAACACAACATGACTCGATCTTTTGGCTAGAGCTAACTTGTCTTGATTCTTTGGATCAGGTTAACTCATCTATATTCTTTTTTCCATATCAAACAATCTGACCAAAACGAAATTGTTGAAAGGTAGCACCAACACTTGTTAAATGTCACCAAGACTTTGCTTTTTCAAACTAAACTATCAAAACAATTTTGGTCCTATGCTTTATTACATGTAGCTTTTTTGATAAACCGTATTCACACGCCTCTTCTCAAGAATTCTACTCCTTATGAGAAATTATATAATAAAATGTATGATCTTAGATCCATCAAGGTTTTTGGTTGTCTGTGTTTTGCTCAAACCTTATCTGCTAGGAGGACAAAATTTGATCCTCGTGCCAATGCTGCTATAGTTCTTGGTTTCAACCACACCACAAAAGGGTATGTTGTTTTTCATTTAAAAACACATGAGGTGAGAATTTCCCGTAATGTTACTTTTAATGAAGATGTTTTTCGTAGTTGCCACAATTTGAATGATAATGTTGTTGAACAAATATGTCTACTTATTCATCACAGTCACCAAAATGACTTAAACTATGATTTTACTTGTGAAAATTCTCTCACGTATGATGACAATTCTGATAGTGTTATTGATATTTCATGCAATAATGATACACAAGATCAGAGTATCGACACGAATAATATAACATAGGATCAGAATGTCAACACTGATAATGTAAGAAAATCCTCGAAAGTCACCAACTTGCCCTCATATCTTCAGGATTATTACTATGTGAATTACGCTAATGTTAATGAGAAAACTAAGTATCCTATACAATCCTTTCTTTCTCTATCTCGTTTGTCTCCTTCTTTCTAGGGTATGATCATGAATATCGATAGTAGTGTGGAACCAAAAAACTACAATGAAGCTGTCAAATATCCCGATTGGCAAAAAGCCATGGAAGCAGAACTCACAGCCTTGGAACATAATAGATCATGGACACTTACAAATCTCCCACTAGGCTACAACATAGTGGGTTGTAAATAGGTTTACAAAGTAAAATATAAAGCAGATGGAACCGTTGAGCGACACAAAGTGTGCTTAGTCGCAAAAGGCTTCACACAACTCGAAGGCATATATTTCCATGACACATATGCTCTGGTGGCTAAATTTTCTACCATACGTCTTATCTTTGTAGTTGCAACCTCTAAAAGTTGGAAACTCACAAATAGACGTGAACAATGCATTCCTTCACGAACATTTAGAGGAAACTATCTACATGGAAGCACCTCCTGGACTATCCACCTCAAAAGCATAGGTTTGTCTTCTGCATAAATCATTACATGGTCTTCAAAATTATCTACTTTTTTCTTATATGTAAGAAATAAAATAACATGAGTATTTAAGGAGTGATTTGATGTATAGATGATAAGAAATTATTTTAACATGAATATATCAGTTGTAATTAAGCCTAATTATTAATTTGATCTCAAATGGGAGAGGACAAAATTGAATCATTTAAAAAAATAGGGAGACTAAATTGAATCAAGATTCTAAATAAAGTGACTAAATTGAAAACAATCACGGTTAGCCTAACACGTGGCACAATCATGACCTATCACGTGGCAGTTTTTTTTTAATAAATTAAAAAAAATAAGAAAAATACAAATTTCTCAAATGGACATGTGGCACAATTATGACATGACATGTGACAGTTTATTTTTTAAAATATTAAAAAAATTTGAAAATTTCACAAAATGATATGTAGCATGTACAAACATAGTGTTAACGTAAAAAACCAAATTGAACTTCTTTTTGAAAGAATTAGAGACCACATTTAACCAAAAGATAATAAGAGGACCAAAGTGAACTAAACCAATAAATTAGGGAACTAAATCAGTAATTAATAATATATTTCGGTCTTATTTAATATTTTTATTTAAAAATATTTTAATGCTTAATTTTTTTATACTATGGTAAATAAATATAATTGATGGTAGTTTATGAAATAAAAATATTAGTTAAATTAATATATGATTTGATGGTGTTATCCAGTTAAGAAATGAATTTGAAGTTTGAGTAGAAGTACATGCTGAGGGTTTAGAAATGATTGAAGATGAAACTGTTTAAGATTAGACGAACTTCCAAATCCAAATCCTTGTCTGTTATTAGCAGACAAAACAAACAATTATGAAGAAAATTTTGGCATCACTGGCCACAATAATACACTGCACAATCACTACTTCAGCAAATCACTAATATCTAATTAATTCTATGTCTACAATCATTCATCCTCACTTCAACCTTTAACTTCATATATTAATATTTAAAATATCTTTTTCATTAATATATTTTGTTAGAATATATATTTCTTAAGGAATATTAATACTTATACAACTAAGAAAGTTTGTATAAACGATGCTAGGTTAAGTAATGTTAGAGAATATTTCAGATAAAATGTGAGAAAAAAAAAAGAGAAATAGACCTGAAATGCAATATAAATATAAGTTGTGTTTAGGAGAAATAAAAAAATATTCTTAAAACAAGTAAGACCAAGAAAAAAGAAACTCAAATAATTTACTATGTTCATGGTATAATTGAACATATTTTCTTTTGAAAAATCAATATTTAAATTTTATGATGGCTAAAAACCATTTCTAAAGAAAAAAGTATCGATATTTCTCTTAAAGTTAAAAACTAATCACAAAAATGTCAATCACACATTTTTTCTATCCACTTTTTCTTTAGCACGTTTTAATAAAGAAATAAAAATGTATGACTTACATTTATTTATTTTCCTTTTAACCATTTCGAACATACTTCTCATTTTATCTATTTCTTCTTATCTCGTCTCTTTCATGGCCCATTATATTAAACAAAATTTAATAGTGTGTTTAGTATAATAAATATAGTAGGAGAGAAAGGAAAATGATGGATGAGAATAGAAGTGGATGGATGTTGGTGATAGAAAAACAATTAAATATTTGTTTGGTTGAAGGAGGAAAATAAAATAAGAATAAAGTAAAATTTAGCTGCTAAAGGTGTTTTGGTTTGAAAGGAAAAGAAAATAAATGGATTTTTTTTTTTTTGAAATCTACCCTTTTATCGCTTAGTTATTTCTTATTTCCAATTTAGATTGAAGTATAACTATAGTGAATAATTAATCTGAAATCTGGTCATTTTTATATGAACTGAACCTTATTTGATCAATTGTATTATAAATTAATTATGTATCCAATTTTATTGACTCAACAAATTTGGGAGGTTATCGTTTGCATAAGGGTGTGTAGTTTAGTTCCTAGTGTAAATAATTGTGGAGCATATTCTTTCATTAAACTAAAACTGGCCAGTTATGTTATTTATTTATTTATTTATCTTAGAAGAGACTGTAGCCCTCTGAAGAAACCTGATACTTGAAAGGAAGATACTTGTTGGACAAATTAACATGATATAGACATGGATTAGTATTACTCATAAAAACTTATAGAAGATATCTTCTTTTATTTTATTCTTATAGGGTTAGACTACTTGAAATGCTCTTTATTAATTTATTTTCCTAATAAAAAAAAATGTTTGTATAAGGGGCAACACAGTCATTTCACATTCAGAGATGCTTTTACTTGGATATGTCAAAATAGGTTCCACCTTCTAAGCCAACTCGGCTCACTAGAGTTTGAGTCGGATTAGGTCGAGACAAATTCAGATTTTTTAAAAGTGGGTGAACTAAATTTGGTTCACTTAATTCACAGGTTAAATGAGCTCGAGTGGAATTGAAGGTGGGTTAACCCACTTAACCCACCAATTTTTTTTTACAATTTTTTAAAAATAATTTTGCTATAATTATTTACTACTTCTAATTATATAGTTTCACAATTTCATATTTTTAAATGCTAGAATGTTGTTCAATAATATTTGAATAGTTAGAATGTTTAATTAATTTGTTTGATATATGTTGATACTTTAATATTTAATTATTATCTTTATAATAATATTTCGATAATTAGGTGAACACTTTGATTCCACTGTTATAAAAAATAAATTAAGTCAATTCACTCTCATTATAATGCAATAAATATATAAAATAAATTATAAAAAAAAATATTCATAAGTGGCCTAACACATTAACCTACCACGACAACCCGTAATGGTTCGGACCAATTTGTAAAATTTCTGGCTTACCAAAAAGTGAATCAATTTGACTCTTCTTAACTCAACTCACGATAAACCAACTCGTGTGGACTGAATTAGCTCACTTTGACATCCCCTAATTTTACTCTTAATACCAACTAGATTTTATACCATTTATATTAGAATTATACAATTCATATTTGTCTAAGAAAAAAAAATGTTCTTTTTTAAGTTTTTCACTTAAAGGATAGTTCATTCTGTTAATTTCTTCTTACTTCAGGAACTTTTTGTTATGATTGAATCATTTATAAATTAAGTCAGTTATAAAGTTACATTTCACTTTATAGCATATTTTTATAATATTTTCAATTGTATTGATCAATTAATATGTGAGAAAATATTTTCCAATTGTATTGATCAATTAATATGTGAGAAAATTCTTCTACGTGAGCTCTTTCTTTATATAAAGCTCTTTCATTATTTAAACGAAATACTTATAATTTATCGTTTTTTCGCTTTTAAAAATTCAGTTTTTTTTCTTTGATTAATCATGATTATAAAATCACTAAAATGAAGTTTCTGGGTTGTCTTATCAATCTTGCAAATTTATATTTTTTTTTATTTCAGGATAAATTCAGCTTTTGTTTATGTTTCATAACTTTTAATCAACAAAAAATTTATCAATAGGAATAAAGTTTCATAAACCTTATATGGCTTAAAGAAAAGTAGCATATAGTGGAGTCAAAAGCTCACTTTAAGTCTTCTTGACCTTAGATACATTCAAAGCTCAACAAATCACTTTCTATTTGTTTAAAGGGACACATTGCCTTCTACAATATTATTTTGTGTTGATCATGTAGTGCTTACCGAAAATAATCTAAGATAAACTAACAAAGTATAAAAGAAGCACCTTCATGATTTTTTTCACATCAAAGAACTTGGTGATTTTAAGTTTTTAGGTTTTGAAGTTGCTAAATCTAAACTAGTCTCATATTAAGTTAAATGAAATTGTTTGGAGAAAAAAAAAACAAAAAGTAGTTAGTTTAATATACTACACTTGTAAACAACATTAATAAAGATTTTAAGAAATTTGAAAGGTGTTACGAAATGGAATTATTTTATTCAATTCATAATGATTAGAAGATATTCAAATATTCAAGTTTTCTCATATTCAAATTAGGCTACCTATCAAGTTAGCATAAAATATGTTAAAGTGTTTGTTATGGCTGCCTTAAATTGTATCAACACAAACAAACAATTATACCAGAAAAAAATCAGAATCTGATGTAAGAACCTCCTCCTTGTATTATTCCTCAAGCGGAAAAAGAAAAATAACAGTAGAGAAAAGAGAAGGAAAAGACAAAACAGTGGTAAAGGTCCACACTCCAGAGAAGAAGAAAATAACCACCCCCATACAATTCCTCAATCCCCCCTTAAATACCCACTCACTCCCTCAATCGTGCAGGTATCTTCACGAATCGCTTACTGCGCCTAACAAACTTTGGTGCCACCTATCCCTCTTCATCATGGACTGCCACCTGTCCCTTGGTTCCACTACTAACCTCTCTAATGGGTATTACATTACCTTCCCCATCAAGAGAGACCTTGTCCGCAAGGTCATCAAAATGCTGCAAGGGCAAGGGAATGATTGAATCGGACGGTGTACCATGACAGGGTTTGAGAACTGAAACATGAAAGACCGGATGAATTTTAGCCTGAGGTGGTAGTTCTAGCATGTAAGCCACAAAACTGATTTTGGATAGAACCTTGAAAGGGCCAAAGTAACGCATGCCCAACTTATGATTGTGCTGTAAACGAATTGAATGTTGGCGATAAGGTTGCAGTTTCACAAAAACATAATCACCCACAGAAAATTGTAAATCAGTATGATGTTTATCGGCATATAGTTTCATGCGAGTTTGTGCCTTGTGGAGGTTTGCTTTAAGAGTGGTGAGAAGCTGATCACGTTGCTGCAATTGTTGTTGAAGGTCCCAGGGTGTGTCATCATTGATAGATGCTGGTATAATGGAAGGAGGATCCCTACCATACAGCACCTTAAAAGGAGTCATACCCATGGAAGTGTGA
>Ga0214542_1004411_pt1 | contig 27911 bp, 15 predicted proteins | sample CNSS1metaG_FD_160096 | JGI IMG/M metagenome (GOLD analysis project Ga0214542, IMG submission 160096) | Root nodule microbial communities from cowpea collected in UCLA plant growth center, Los Angeles, California, USA - CNSS1 | ecosystem: Host-associated > Plants > Roots > Nodule | place: USA...
AGCTTTTATTGAAAGCAAAGCCTAAACAATGGCCCAATTTAAATCTAGACTACTTCCTTCATGCATCATCTCATATTTTAGAGATTTCTTTAGCCCATGTGAATAATGTAAAAAACCCATGATTGACTTGATCATCTTGTGAGAGGCTCATGTGAATCTTTCTCATCATGCTTCTAGTGATTGGGCCTTGATGTGGACTTGGGCTTGTTGATGCATTTTAGGTTGGGCTTGTTGGGGTCACATCACAGAGGAATACGAATTTGAGAGTGAAACGTGAGTTTTGAGAAGGAATTAAAGGGAGGACATTGGTGCTCAAGGGAAGACTCATAATTCCAATTTTTTTAAGCAAAGGAATCCAAGTTTGGGGAGCTTTACGCGTTAAAATTTACGTTTAAGTGTGAATTGCATGATATATATTATGAAATGCATGAATACTTCCCGTTCTGCTTGAATTTTTGCGTTTCTGGAAAATTCCCAAAAACTACCTGGCGGGCTCATCATGGATATGCAAAAATTTGAGTTCCTGAAGAGGAACCGCCTGGTGGTAGAGTCCCGGCGCTAGGCGACGCAAGGCTGCAACTCATTTATGGGTTTTTCTTGATAAACTGCCCAGCGATGATGAACACCCGCTAGGCGACACAAGCTATCTTGGTTTGATTTTTGGTTTCTTTGAGTTCTAGGGTATGTTGATTAGTGGACCGGGTGCGAAAGTCATTAATTAATCAATTGGAAGGAGAGAATTCGTAAAGTTCATGAGAAGCTAAGGAAAATTGGAGGGTGGTGGCATACTCTTGTTTTAGGATTGAAAAATTTGGGGAATTGTAGATTTGGAATCAATTGCAGCTGGAATTGGATTGGGATGACAATTTTATATGTTGAATTACCACTAGAGTGCAGATGAGTGTGTTAGAATTCATTGAAGTAGTCAAATTTGGGTGATGCGGATTTTGGGTTTTTGTAGATAGGAGCAGCATCAATTCTAGAAAATAACGCACCGCCTGGCGGCTCCTAGGCTTCCGCCAGGAACCACCGTAGCAGTGACATCCATGGAATTCTTTGTGGGTGGAAGTTTGCAGGTGCAGGACAAATGTTGGGGTTCTTGGAATAGCAAGAACTGCCTGACGGCACCTTGGTTACCGTCAGGCGCCATACTAGAGATGTGCGTGGTTTCTATTCATGAAAGACGTTGTTTTTCATACTTTTCGCGCAAAAGGAACTGTCGGGCGGTGGTTTAGTCCCGCCAGGCGCCACCTTCCTCCCTTCTGGGCGCTAGGCGCCATCATTTTTCTGATTTGCATAGTTTTCGTAAAACTACATTTCTCGGTTCGTTAACCGTCCTATTTAGGTCAAATTTGGACAAGTGGTCCATCACATGTAGTTCTTCACTTTGAACGATGGAGATTTGATTTGGAGGTTAGTAGCTAGAGATATACGTTACTCAATATTGCTGATTTTGGAGTCTATAAAATACATGAATAAGCTCTTGATAATTTCAAGTAACTTCTAATGAAGCATGATTGGGTTATGTGGTAAGTCTTTAGCAATTTGAATGTTCCTTTGGGTTAGTCACATGTGGAGATTGGTTATTGGTGAATCCATGTGTGTCAATATTAATTTGCATTGGTGCATAAGATCAAGTGCTTAAATTGTTAAAGTGTTGTTGCTTATATTTGTTTGAGCATGCATTATTATTAAGTTAGAATTGAATGCTAGCATGGATTTAAAAGGGGAAATATCTATATGAAATGTAAATGGATTGATTTTACTTTGTTCTAGGTGCTTAAAAACCAGTACTGCGCAAGTACTAGTGTAGCGCTTGGCGATGGTGTTTGACCACCAGGCGATACCTACAAAACCAGTAGAGAATTGAAGCGTGTGGCGCTTGGCGATAAGGGTTGTCCCTCCAGGCGATACTTGTAGAAACAGTAGCATTAGAGGCGCTTGGCGCCTGGCAGCACGTGTCTCCCGCTAGGCGGTCTGGAAGCCTTTTGCGCCTGGCGACTCGTGTGGAGCGCTAGGAGATTTTTGATGAAGCAAACATTGTGTTTTTCTTGCTTTGGATATGTGTGGTCTGCGAGACTTTGGGCGATATCTCAAGGGTCAGATGCTGGAGTATTCCTGGAGTTGTGGCTTAGGATGAAGGGTAATACGAGTATTCTTTGAGTTGTGGCTCGGAATAGCGAGTGTTCCTGCATGTGTTCTGCAAGTGATGGCTTGTAGGTTGGACAACAACGATAGTTTGAGATTATCAACCAAAGACGTAAAACATGGATTACATGGTGGTGGCCATGGGTGATGAGACCAAAGGATGGAGTTCCTTTAATGTGTGTGTTTGTTATATAAATTGTTGCATATGTTTATATTCCTTTAGCTCACCCTATCTGCATGTGTTTGGCGATGATTGTGTACACGGTACACGGAAGCAGGTGATGTTTCAGGTGGTTCTGGTGGAGCTTAAAGCCGGAGTGTGGGCTAGTTGGGAAACTTTGTGGCAACGTTTCATCTTTTTTTATGAGTTTTAAGGATTTCTTGTAATTAGTAGAATTATAGAACTTGGCTTTATAATGAAACCGATTTTGATAATGTTTTGTGTTTATAACAATTGTAATTAAGTTGGTTTTATCGATGTAATAAAGTTTTAAATTCTCGCGGTTTTGGGAAAATGATTTATTATAAATGGAGTATTATTATTAATTTTTTATTTTATTATTTAAAATTCGTAATATCCGGGCGGAATGTTACATTAGACATAGGTAAAAACTTATCTTTTCTTTTGTAGACATAATGTAACATGTAGGAGGCAAATAAGTGCACTTACCAACCTCCTTTAGTGCCAAGTCTTCTCGGATATTCATTTCAATCAAATCCAACCGAGCATTTACTCATCTATTGTCTTTTCCTGCATGTTAAGTAGTGTACCAATCAAACTATCATGCACATTCTTCTCCATATGCATTACATGTATGCAATGTCTAACCTTTAACTTTGACCAATATGGGAGATCAAAGAATATTGATTTTTCCTTCCAAGGGCTCGTTGCAAATGATTTCTTGTAGATGTGCCCAAATACATGCATTTTATTAACTTTTTCATGAACTTGAAAGTCATTCAATGGAATTGGTGCATCGTCATTCTCTTGATGTCCATTAAATGGCTTTTTTAACCTATGATAAGGATCATTAGATTGCAAAAATCTCTGATGGCACATATAATTGTCTTCCTTCCGTATTTCAATTGATAGGCTGTAATGTTTTCTTCACATATAGGACATGCTTTATGATACTTGACACTGTATCCTGAAAAATTACCGTAAGCTGGAAAGTCATTCATGGTACAAAATAACATTGCACGAATCATGAAAGTCTCAGAAGCAAAATCATCAAATGTTTCAACCCTATCCACCCACAACATCTTCAAGTTTTCAACTAATGGACTGAGATAAACATCTATGTCATTTCTAAGTTGTCTTCGACCAGATATCATTATAGACAAAATCATGTACTTTCTCTTCATGCAAAGTCCGGGAAACAAGTTGTAAATGAATAATATAATGGGCTAATAATTGTGATTGGTACTTAAATTACGAAATTGATTCATTCCATCGGTAGCTAAACCAAAATGAATATTTCTATATTCTTCACTCAGTACAGCGCTCTCTCACGTTAAGCCTATCGCCTAGCGGTTACCAGTAGACCGCCAAGCGCCATACCAGAACAGTACCTTACTGATTTTGTTTTGGCACCTCAGTTAGTCTAATCTACTGCATAACTCAATTCCATGGACCAAATAGAGACTCCAATATCGAATCCTCATTATGGTTAGTCTACAACTATCATATGTAATCAAGTACCTATACTTTACAATGATCAATCCATCGGATTCAAGTTTCCTCCATTAATAAGAACACTACCATAAAATAGGAACTTCATCCACCCTATGAATATAGCCAGCACCTCACTACCTGAAATCACATCCCTAAATATACCACATACTTTGGTTGACTCCACGGTCACGTACTTCTCTCTTACCCAATTCATATGCTTATTCCCTCTTTTTGCATTCTTTCATCCTTTCGTCTTTCTTAACTATCATCCAAGACCTAGAATTATCTAGTCCCAACCCTTGCTCAGATTGTCACCTATTTGATCTGCAATCCATCTTACATTTCCCTTATTTTTTTTTCTTATGTTTCATTTTCCGCAGACACACTCCAGATTTTCCTAAAAACCACTCTGATAAAACTCTGTTGCCTGGCGGCCAATTAACTGCCGCCAGGTAGTGCATCAGATCATGGGTACCATACCCAGATTTCTGCACCCACGCTCAATCACCAAATTGCCAGGATTTGATTCCGCTTTGACTTCTAACAACACACCATTCGTTTTACGTAATTTATTAAACCCGCTCTCAATCATATCACTCATTGTATCCCATCAGATTTCCAAACCCCTAATTATATACACAAATCAACAATCATTGAATTCCTTCCTTTAACTCACAATTCCTCTCTTCTCTACCCTAATGACAATTCAACCCGTGCCAACATCAGGAATATCATGGTTTTATACAACCTCGTAGTTATAGTAGTTAATGGCAATCAACATAATACAACTCACACCACATTTCAATCAATAGTGTCAGCACAGCATACATTGCCTGGCGGCTCAATCTCACCACCAGGCAGTTCATAGCAGAAACAACGTTTTTGGGTCAAACTGATGTGCTGCCTAGCGGCACCTTCATGCCCGCCAAGCGGTTTCTGGGCAAGAACCCATAATTTTTTTGAAAACAACGTCAGACAGAGAAGAAATTCATACATTTACACATGGCAGTACAAAATCAATCGATCACGAATATAAACACAATAAGCAACTCCCCTAACCTGGATTTCCCGCTCCAAATTGAGATTCTCACTCTCCTTGCACACCTTCCTCCCTTTGCTAAAAGAAAGCACTTCAACTCTTCTCTCCCTGGCCTCTTTCATGAACCAGACTCACCCCTTCTCACTCTCTGAACTGTTTGCACTCTTCCCAGATGAATCTTTCCTCCCTTCTCTCTTCTCTCCCAAGCTTAATGTGCCCTAATTATTCTTTAATTTGCTAAAACGAATTTTATTAAATAAAAATCATGATTAAGGCCATTTAATGGATATCAACCCATTATTTTTCAGCCCCTACGTTGCCCCTCCATTATCTGCTAGGTTTCCCAACCCTTTCATATTCATGCCCAAAAGAAATTGGCAAAAAGAAACTATTTAGTTCTCAACAAGGATTGAACCCACAACCTTCTAATTACAACACCAGTGCATAACCAAATCAACCAATCATGTTTCGTGATAAGTCCTACAATTTTAGGAATTTATCATCATGCCACGCATTCAATATTTCATTAAACAAAAATGCATGAATTAAATAACATTCAAGTGGCACACATAGGACTCAAACCCAAGTCCTCACACACAATCAAAGTACTCTCAACCACTTGAGCTAGTACTTTTCCACATCATAGTTCCACGCATTAATTGCTTTAAATATTTCTATTACCCTCCATAATTAAATAATTATTTAAATAACTATTTAATTTTCTTGGGTCTTACAGTGTTGAGATCACTCCACCCTTCTATTAATTTGAGAGCACACATGGCTATCCTTCTCCAACATTTCTTCTAGCCACCTTCCATTCCATAGTTCCATTTCTACTCTTCACCTTCACCAATCTTCCTTGGCCAAGAGTTTACAACACCTCCTCCTCTGCATTGTTATGGATCTCCTTCCACTTCTATTCCAAAGAAGTCCATCACACCTTCTGCCTTGGTTCAATTGAAAATCGAGGCATATCACCATCTTCTGCCTCGGGACCTAACACCCGAGGCCATAAAGTCTAGAAAAAAAAAAGAAAAAAAATTGTTGAGTAGGCCACATTACTGCCTCGAGTTAGTAACAACCGAGACATAAATTGGATGTACTGTCTCGGGCAAGTAACAACCGAGGCATAAAGCTTTTGTTTTAAATTCAAAATTCCAAGTAGCGGGAGGGGGGAAAATTTGGAGAGGCTTTAGGCCTCGAGTCCCTTAGAACCGAGACATAAGAGACTAGTTTCAGCCTTGGGTCAACTAGTAATTGGGGCATAAAACGTTGCATAAATTACAAAATTGCCATCGCATGTTTATATGCCTTGTTTCCGCTATAAAGAAGGCATAAAGCCCGAGTTAGAAAGCCAAAAATGCACTAGTGATTATGAGCTATTTTTACAAAAAATAATTAGCATAATTGATTACCACATAATATAATTGATTATATGTGTCAGTTTTTGTTTTACGAATAGTGTTTTCAAGATCTCTATAAAATAGGTATCATTGGTTTTGTTAAGATAACTTTTTAAGCAATCAAATAAAGAGGTATACAATTGTTTTCTAAGATCGTTACATAATTTCTAAGTGCTCAAAAGATTTGAAATATTCCAAAGTGTTGTGTTGTAAACTGGGTTTGAAAGTGCTTTATTATGTATCCTCTTTCAATTTTTATTTCTAGATTGTTTCTATTTTTATTTTTTTTGTGTTTTGTAATCTACTATGTATTTTAGTAGAGTGTTTTGCAATCTACTATGTATTTAAATATAGTGTTTTGTTAGTTTCTTTGTATAGAGTTGATAAGGATAGATATCTTCTTGGATAGTCAAATAGTGGATAAGGCCAAGAGCCTCTTGAAGGCAACCAAGAGTGGATAAGGTGATATTTAGAGAAAGATTGAGGCTAATATCCTCTTAGAGTGTTGTAATTGTTGTTTACTTTTTTTTTTCTTTAGTAGAGCAAGTTTTTCTTAAGGGAAAAGTTGAGACTAGATGTAATATGAATGATGATTCGAATTAGTATAAATTGTGTGTTTTTCTTCTTTCTTTATCTCCTTTATCTTTATTTTCAAACCATTTCACTCTTTGTTTAAACAAAGGAAGTCTCTTTTTCTAACAATTGGTATGATAATTGGCATTATCATGTTTTTATTATGTTTATTTTTTTTATCTTTTATTGGTATTTTTATTATTATCTTTTTAAATAAGTAAGGGTTTATATTTTGTAGATAAGTGGAAATCTCAAAGATTTAAGAAGTTATCAACATAATCAATAATCAATAGAGTTGGTTACTTCAATTACAAATTCAAGTACAAATTCCAAGCCTAGTCCAATTCTAGAAGTCTTTAAATAAAATGCTCTACAGATTTAAAAATCAATCATCCTTTTGGGGAACCTCCCCTTTTCGGGGAGAGATGAAACTTAATTCTTTAGTGGAGACTCATTCTAAAGGCTACAAACATTCATCATTGTTCTTTTTCTAGTGTTCAGAATATAGAAGACTAACTAACTTTTCTTTACCAATTTACTGTTCCATTATCACTTAAGTCTTAAACTTTTCACTACATTGTGAAGGTGTGTTTTTTAATGTGTTATTTTGCAATGAGATGTAGTATAGATAACTAGAAAATATTAGTAATAACAATTGTAGTTACTGTGATAACGTTGTCGTTGACGCGATCAAATTAATACTACTAAACTATAGCAACTTCAGTATTGCTAAGATAATAGTTAAGGAAATAGAAAGGGTAAAGTTAACCCTAAGTCGTCTACCAACGAACACATAATTGATTTTTAACAAGTTAGTTCTTATAAAATCTATACAAAAGAGTTAGTCAAACAAAATAATAAAAATATAGGAGGATTAAGATAAACAAGAAAGAAATAGAAAAGATAAAAAGAGATAAAAACAATAGTAAAGAAAATAGATTGATTCCATTGCTTTTTTAAAAATAGATTCATCATCAGTTATCTAAAGATTATTGCTCAATTAATTATTGTTGTAGATTTACAAATTAATCAATGTAAAGTCTCAATTAATTTGTTGGCGTTCTCACTTTTAACCAAAGTACAGTCTCAATTAAAAGTGAGAACTTTTAGATTATCCACAGTAAATTCAACCAAAGTACAGTCTCAATCAAATTTTACTATGCCTAATCATATCTATTCTTTTATCTCCTCACCAAATAAAAAGCTTAATTAATCAAAGTAAATTCTCAATTAATTTTCGTTAGAGTAAATACCTTTAATCAAAGTTAAGTCTCAATTATTGGTAAAAACTCATTTAATCACATGAAAATTTCTAAATAAAATCAAAGTAAAATCTCAATTAGATTTAAAAACCCTTGGACTCATATGATCAACATGCATATAGATTTAAAATAATTACTTTTTATGTGATTCAAAGATAAAAGACATAGATGAATGAAAACCTCAACAATAATAAAAAGAACAAAGAAATTATTTTATTCTAACCTTAGAATCCATAATGAAATTACAATGGAATCAACCCAAGAAGTTTAGCAATCCATAGAATGCAAAAGTAAAATAAAAGTAGAAGAAGAATAGAGAGAAAAAGGAAACGAAATTAGGTCCCTCTAAGGGTTCCAAAACCCGAGCTTTTTCTTTCTCTACTTCCCCCTTGGACTCTTTATATAGGACTTAGACTGGGCTTTTCGGTTGCAAAAATCTCTCAAATATCTTTTAAAATAAAGATAAAGATAAATATTCAAAGATATTTGGAGAAATAGTCAGTTTTTAAAAATATTTGACAAATATAGTTAGTTAATTATTTATGATATAATTAAATAAATAAATTATTTAAAAATATCTAATAAATTATTACCAAATAATATTTGCATTAATTTTCTCAATAAATCATTTTCAATCCTATAGTCCAAATTTGCTGGAAAATCCAAAAAGATGAATATTTGCACTTAAACCCTTTTAATTTGACCAGTCTTTGACCAGATTTGAACATTTGACCAGAGTTGACTGCTTGACTGTCCATTGAGAAACTGACACGTGTCATTCCCTCCTCTCTCCCAAAATTAGGGTTTCTGCCTCCTTCATGGATTGTGGCTAAAGGTGCAGATCTAGTGGCGGCCAACGGCGTGCGGCGTCGTGGTCGTCTTCTCCAGTGATAGCGAGGTGCAAGGATGACTTGGAGGCTTCACGGTAGCTACTGCGTTGCATTTTCTGGCGACGCTGCTTGCTTCACGTGTGTGTGGTGGTTGCAGGTGCACGTCGCTACTCTAGATGGTTTCGCTGGAGCTTTCATGGCTTGTTTTGTTGTTGAATGCGTCGTCAAAGATGGTAGAGTCACAAGTGTAGGCTCTCGCATGGTGCAATTGCAGGTTCAAATGTCGGTGAGATGAAAAACGAAACTGCAATAGATGCGTGACTATGATGCCTTTCGAGTTGCAGGTGTTGCTGTGAACGGTGTACGTGAATCTGGTTCGCGTTTTCCGACGAGTTATTGATTCACGATGGAGGCTTGGAGGCGCACTGCAGTGATAGTTTCCGTAGGGTGCAGGTCGGGTGCAGGTTCGTTCTAGTGGACTGCTCGAAGGATTCGTGATGGGTGTTGCATTTGCCATGGTGACTGTTGTTCGTAAACATGACAGGAGTGATATTGCACCGTCAAGATGAAGATGGAACTACGATGGTTGAATGCTGCTGTGGTGGCCAACATCAATGGCTGACAGTTGTGGGCTGCTATTGGATGAAGGTGCCTAGGGTTTGAGGGAAGAAGATGGTGATGACGTGGCACTACTTCATTGGACAAATTCTTTAGTTGAGATAATGCCCACATGGCCTCTTCTGATTGGTCAACTCAATTAGTGGAGGATTGCCACATGGCAGCATCTGAGTGCATCTAGTTTAAGTGGTAAGAGGGGTGCAACTTAGTAAAAGCTAGGAGTGCAGAACAGGCTTTTTAAGTGGTCCACTTGCAGGAGGAGTATGTAAAATAAAAATTGGGGGTGCAGAAGTGATTCTTCCAGAACTTGCTAATTTCAGCCTTATTTAAAGGTGGTTTGTAACTTCAATTAATTTATTTTCCACCTTGAATGAGCTTAATCTTAACTTCAGCTACATCAACAAACGTTAAAATATCCAAAAATAATTTATGCAGCTAAAAATCACTTTTTAACACATTTTTATCACACAAGCTCAAACAGCCTAATTATCAGAACTATCAATTAAATCATTTTTAAACACACAAATTCAATTAAATACCCAGAATTAAACACTGAATGAGGACAAAAATATGCATTCACAACAGTGATTTCAACTTTACCATAGATTTGCAATATGTTATACATTTTTCATCTATACTTTTATTTGTACTTATGGTTCTTTCAAGAAGAGGACATTCAAAGAAAAGATGGAGTAGTTCTTGAAGCAAAAATATATACATATGCTAATAAGATGACCATGAGTAGATGAAACTTATTTTACAACACATTTAGTTGAAGAATCTTATGTCAAACTCTGTTGATCTTCCTAACAAGGGATATGATTACACCAATCTACTGTTGATATACTACATGAAGATTAGTTACGTTAAATTGTATGACAACTTTAAAACTTGCATATTTATTTAGAGTTATTTCTATTTTGATTTTATGCTAGATTATGTAAGATGAATTTTTAAACTACTTTTTAGTACATTATATAAGGGAGTTGATTGTTATATAACATAATTAAATTTGTAGCATTTATAAATAAGTTACAAAATTGTTTATAACCAAGTCAAAATATTATTTATAAGTAAGTAAAATTATGTACATAAAATTAGTTATTTAACACCAAATTATATTGGTTACCATATGTTTTTATTTTTTGTGACCGATTTAACAAACAATTTAGCCATTGATTTAGTCAATGATAACCACTGATTTAACAATTCTTTAATCATTGAGTTAGACTCAACTATCAATAACTATTTTAATTAGATTAAAAATCGTACTTATTAGCCACTCATTTGACAATTCTTATAGTGATATATTTTCATAACTTTGATGTCTCATACCACCATGTTTTTTTAATCGTACCACCATTAGAAAAGCATGGTGGTATAGTTGTAAAAAAACAAACTATTTAATGACGATTCTACGAGTAACCATGTTGAAATTGCCACGTAGGGAAAACAATGACGGTTATGTATTAGATATACCACACTAACTTCTCTTGCTAAACAAATAGGTTTAAGGAATGATATCTATTAATAATACAATTGAAGGTAGCACAAAAGGCAACTTTTTAAATGACCCACAAAAAGCAAAACACACAAAATTAACTAAAAATAGCATTTTGTAACACTCTCTTTGATTGATAAGTGGCACAGTCTCGCGACGACACGTGTCACTCATCTTCTAAACCCTAATTCCTTCACACTCCACTCTTCTCTCACTCTTTGTCGTCAACACTCTTCTCTCACTGTCTCTCTCTACCCTAACCCTAACAACTCTTCTCTCACTCTCTTTCTCTCTCTCTCTCTGCCGTAATCCTAACAACTCTTCTCTCACCCTCTGCCGTCAACACTCTTCTCTCACTGTCTCTCTCTGCCGTCACGCTACTTTCCTGCTTTCTTTCACGCTACTTTTTTTCGATCATTTTGTGGATTTGCCTTCACCTTTTCCTCTTCATGTTTTTTTCTCTCATCTCCGATCATTTTTTCGTTTTGTATTTATGGTTTTTTAGGTTTTATCCGATGAGTTTTTGTTTTTGCCTTCACCGTTTACTCTTTATGTTTTTTCTACCATCTCCGATCATGTTTTCGTTTTGTTTTTATGGTTTTTTTAGGTTTTATCCGATGAGTTTTTGTTTTTCCCTTCACCGTTTACTCTTTATGTTTTTTCTATCATCTCTGATCATGTTTTCGTTTTGTTTTTATGGTTTTTTTAGTTTTTTCCCGATTAGCTTTTGGCTTTGCCCTCACCGTTTACTCTTTATGTTTTTTCTATCATCTCCGATCATGTTTTCGTTTTGTTTTTATGGTTTTTTTAGGTTTTTCTCGATTAGTTTTTGGTTTTGCCTTCACCGTTTACTATTTTTTTTTCTATCATTAACTCTTCTCTCTGATCATGTATTCGTTTTGTTTTTATGGTTTTTTTTATGTTTCTTCCGATCATTTTTTGTTTTTTCCTTCAACGTTTACTCTTTATGTTTTTTCTATCATCTTTCATCCTCTTCGATCATTTTTTCATTTTTTTATTGTTTTTTTAGGTTTTTTCGTATCAGTTCTTGGTTTTTCATCATTTTTTACCACTAGGCTGATTTCACATTTTTTAGGTTTTCTGCCACCAGGTTTTGGTTTTGCCTTCATTGTCTATTCATTTTTATAGGATTATTTAACATTTTTATTGATTACCTATTTTGTAGGTTTTGAAGATTGATATACAAGATGTCTCCAAATGACAGTCATGAGTTTAGTCTGAAGTTGGAAGTCATTGGAACTCACTGAGTTTTGTTAAAGTTGGAACAGTGATTATTATTTTTAATTTTGATATGCATTGATATTATTTTCATCTCAATTTATTCTGTTCATGTTTTATTATCAATGGTTGTTGATTTCTTGGTTGTTGATGTTGTTGTATTGTATCAGATGTAACGGTATTAAATCATAATTAGTTTTTAAGATTATGTTTGGTTTTTGTTTTTTGATTTTTTTAAAAGGAATTGCTCAGTTTTCTTCATTGCAACCCAAGGTGGATCTGTTTTCTCAGTTAGTGTTTGAATTCAATGCAGAGGAAGTAATGTTTTTTATGCATATGATATCATTTTAGTTTTGATTTGTAACCTTATAATTTATTTGTAAGCTTATGATGAATTTTTTTTATGTAGGTTTAGCCATATTTTATGTTGGAGTCCTCAGTTAATTAACATCAGGTCTTTTCTTTCCTTTATCTTCGATGCAGCTACATGACTGCATCATGTTACTTCTTTCCTTTTTCAGCTTTGTCATCTCTTCATAGTTTTGTTTGTCTTCTTTCGTTTTTCTTCTTTGTTGTCTTCATATTTCCTTTTCTTGAAACCTTCAAACAATATCTTTATTTCCTTTTAAATGTCCTACAACTTTTATTTTTCTTTTGTTGTCTACCATATTTTCCTTTTATTCCACAACATTGAGCCGTGTGAAAAAGAGCTTTTGTTTTTTTCTATGTTCTTCATATGTTTGGCCATTTTCTTTTCCCACATTTTACTCTTTTTCGGAAACCAAAACCAGAGTATGCATATGGTTTTGGTTTGAATGAACCATAGTATGCATTTCATAAAAGTTGTTTTTCTTTCTTCTGTCCCCTTCATATGTTTGACAGTTACTTATCCCGATTTTTACTGAATTTGTGTAACCAAGACCACAGCATGCGTATGGTTTTACTTTTCATTTATTATCTCTACAAATACATCAGACTATTCTTATGTTTTTATGTTCTATACAAATACATCTATCCACAACATCCTTTCTTCACTATTGTCTAATTTTCCGTTTTCTTTACACCATGTCTGCTTTGAAAAAACAAACCCAGTCATTACAAGAACTGAACCTGGAGAAGGAAAGCTGGAATATTAATGCAAAAGTGGTAAGGCTATGGTTTGTAGAAGATTACACAAAAGGAAAATCTCCATTTTCCATGGAGATTGTTCTTCAAGACAAAGAGGTACTATACCATACTATAAACGTCCGTCATTTTTTTAGTTTTCTTAATTTTTTTAGTTACAATGTTATATTATAATGTGATATATGAAATTTTTTTTGCAGGGTGTCCTAATCCATGCGTCTGTTAGACGCACACTGATATACAAATTTCAATCTGAAATCAAAGAGGATAAGGTTTACTTCATTCAGTCTTTTAGTGTTTCATGTAATAGTGGTTCTTATAGAATTACAAATCACGCCTATAAGATCAACTTCCAATTTGGAACCAAGGTGAATTTGGTAGAATCTACCTTAGTTCCCAATATTAGTACTGCATACACCCCTTTTTCAACCATCAAAGCACCTGGTTTTGACATAGATTACTTAGTTAGTAAGTATATTAATATTTTTTCTTCTTTGTGTTTAAATTTTTATTCATGTTATATTTTTATTCATGTTATATTTTTTTTAGATGTCATTGGAAAGTTTACTAGTGTTGGAACAGAGAGAGAGTTAGAGAAAAGTGGTAAGAAGACTAAGATGAATGTCATCCTTATTGAATCTGATGGGTAAGAGTATTATTCTTCTTTTATTTTATGTTTAACATTATTCTTATCTAACGAAATTTTACATCATGCAATAGTTATCGACTGGAGTGTACTTTATTTGGTGAATATGTTGATATGTTAAATGCATTTCTTGCCTCTGGATAGGATCAATATGTTGTCATTGCTTTACATTATTGCAAAGTCAAGATCTTCCAAGGTAACTAACTTTTCGACATTTTTTACAAATGTAGTAATTTTTTAAAAATTGTTTGACATCTTTATATATTTTATAGATAAAGTTTCTATTCAAAACTGTTTGAACTGTACGAGGATAATTTTTAACTGTGATGGTGAAGATGCTACCAAGTTGAAAAAAATGTAAGTACATTTTGCTTTTTTTATTTTCATTTTTTATTTTCGTTTAATTTGCCTGTTCTTTTTTTTTTTGTAGGATGTGGGATAGTACTGAATCTCTTTCTCAACCTCTTACCCAACTTGGTCAGTCTTCAAAAGTTAGCTTAGAAGAAGATTTCATTAAGCTGCATCCTAGATGCTCAATTGAAGGTCTCAAAGATTTTAAACAGGTTAAATTGTTTTCCTCTCTCTTTCATTTAAATTTTTTAGTTTGAATACTATGCTTTATATTGTTGCATTATTTATATTCCAGGAAAGTACTTATGTAGTGAAGGCTACTATCAAACATGTTCTAGATCATGATGATTGGTGGTACATAGCATGTATCTACAACAAAGCTGTTTATTCTGACTCCAAAATGTTTTTTTTTTTAGAAATGTAACAAACATGTCATTAAGGTTACACCTAGGTAATATTATTAATCTTCATAATTCTTTTTTCTCTAATTTTACTAATTTTACTAATAGACATATTTGAATAAATCACTAATGTTCTATTTTTCTTTGCTTAGGTTTAAACTTAGACTTCGTGTAATTGATGCTACTGATTCTACAACTTTTGTTGTATTTGATCGTGATGCAAGTGCAATGTTGAAGAAATCATGCTCTGATATTCTTGACTTACAAGACAAGGTTAAGTATCCTATATAGTGAAATAAATCATGATCAAATTCTTTTTCATTAAGTTCAATCATCTGCATTTCTACTTCTTTTCATAGTACACTACTGCTGGTAACTTGCCTAAAGAGTTTGAAGTCCTCATTGATAAGACCTATCTGTTCAAAGTTGAGTGCAAGAATGATTATAATAGCAAATTTGAGCAATCATTCAGAGTTAAAAAAGTCTGCATGGATGAAAAAATCATTGAAAGCTTTAGTGATGTTGAAGTTAAGTCTTTGGTAAGATCTGATTTATTTTTGTTTAGGTCTTTTCATATATGTATTTTTAATTTTACTATTTTTTTACTTTAATATATTTGTTAGGATGTATACTCTGGAAATAAAGAAGAAAGTAAACTTAAGCAGATTACAAATGAGATGGCACCTAATACCATTGTAGAGGTATGTTATTATTACAACTATACTTCTTTTTCTAAATGTTTTTATATGCTAACTTTTTCAAGTTTATTTTTAGGATTTGCTGATCAAATTCACTGAAGAATCAAATGATGTTGAGGCTCTAAGTGATCATTTGAACACTACAGGATCAAGCCCTGTTTCTACAAAGGAAGCTTTGGTCAATCAACCAGTAATTGATGTTGAAAATGATGAGTTAACCCAGAAAGAATCATCTCATCTGGAGAATCTTAGCTTTGATTTGGCTACCAAAGCACGTGTCCCGACAATTAAAAGGTAGAATCGATCTGCGGTTCAAGAAAATGAGAACATCCTAGTGAAGATGTTGAAGAAGAACATCAAGATTGAAAAGTGAATGAAAATTGTACTAGACTTTATTTGTGTTTTTATCTTGGTTATGTTATTTTTTTTGGAAAACATTTGCTGATAGTCATGACCAATATGTTTTGTTGTTCTTAAGTTATCATTTTCAAAACATTGACTTGAAGTTTCTGTTTATTTATTTATGAACTATATTACTTATTGCTGAACTATATCAACACCATAATCATGCTAGCTACATCAAAGGAAGTGTATTGTATTTGTATTTTGTTTTAAAAGATTTTAGTCTTTCAGCATTTGTTTACATTTCAATGTTATCAATCAATTATTCATAAAAATATTTTTCAGGTTACATACATATAGTATTTATCTTTTGTTTTCTGTTGATTTGTAAACATCGTTATATTTTGCTAGCTGAATCTGAATGTGTTGATATTATTTATTTTGTCAACTACACTATCATGCTAGCTACAATTTGTTTTGTTCTTTAGTTGTTATAATTTTTAAAACATTCATTTCAAATTTCTTTTTATTTATTTCTGAAGTATTTTACTTATTGCTAAAGTTGAATCCATAATTATTTTTTTAGTGAGACTTATTTTATATTGTCAACACTATAATCGTGGTACCTATATGAAAGCAAGTTTATTGTATGTGTACTTTTTTTTAAAAGATTTTTGTCTTTCAGCATTTGTTTACATTTCAATCTTAGCAATCAATAATTCGTAAAAATATATTTCATGTTACATACTGTACTATTATTTTTTGTTGTGTGTGTTGATATGTTGCTAACTTAAATTCAATGTGTTGATATTATTTTTTTGTGTCAACTACACTATCATGCTAGCTACATCAAACAGATTAAGTTTTGCTCTATAGTGCATGTTTTGACTACATTTTTTGTTGCACAACATATATAACTTATTTCAGGTTTTCAAATGATAATAAAATGATCATTTTTTGATTAACACTGTAATAAAATGATATATTTTTTTTAATTTATAAGTTATTCTTTTTATTAACATTGTAATAAAATGATAATTTTTTATTTATCTTTTATTATTTAAAAATAATTTCTGAACACAATAAATTTTTGAATTCTAATTCTAATTAACCAAAACAAAATCCGACATTCATTGAAAATTTACACCATCAATTAATTTATTTCATTTTTTGGAAGGAATTTATTTGTAATATTTTTTTTTAATCACTAAATACAAAAACTGGCATTTATTGATTATTTTCTATTTCTATTGCTGTTTGAAATTCTAATTTTTATTTTTATTTCAAAATTTGAATTTCAATTTTGATTCTTTAATGACTAATTAACCAAGACAAAAGATAAAATTCATTTAGACTTTTTATGCCTTTTATTTGTATAATTATTTTTTATATTTTGTATTAGTGGTTGAGTTTATAATTTTTATTTTTATTTTAATGATTTGTAATATTTGTATTTTTTTTTAAAACAAAGATTTATTTTTAATAATGTGTAATATTTGAAATTTTTAATAAATATAATTTATTTATTATTTTATGTGTTTAAATTTTTTGTATTATTCTTTCAACTATTAATTTGAATTTTTTTTTCTATAACTTTCTAATATTTTTAATCTTTTTATTTTTTAAAAAATTTACATTATATATTTTTGTATATTTTATTTAACTCAATTTTTGATATTACTCTTTAAACTTCCAAATTGTATTTTTTTCTTAATTTGTAATCTTTTTATTTTTAAAAAATTTACATTATATTATTTTTAATATTTTATTTTTCTCAATTTTTGATATGACTCTTTAAACTTCCAATTTGTATTTTTTTTAATTTCTAACTTTAAATAAACATTTAATGTTCTATATTTATTCTTAATTTATAATTTTTTTATATATTTAATTTGTAATAAATACACTACTAAAAAAATTCATATTACCTGCCAATTTTGTTTTGAATTCATTTTTGTAGGAAATACTTATAAATTTTGTTATGAAAAAAAAATTGTAGAAAATTGCTACCAATTTTTTTGCAAAATATTTTGTATAAAACACTTTTCGCAACAAATTTTGTAGGAAATACTTGCAAATTTTATAATTTTGCAGGAAATAATTACCCACAAAGGAAAAAATAGCAGGAAAAAATCTTTTCTTGCAAATTTTTTTAACAAATTTGTAAGAAAATTCCCATGTAATATTAAAATTTGTAGTAGTGATAGATACGAAAGCATTAAAGAAATATATTTTATTGGTAAAGTAATTTGAATTTGAAACAGTGTTTTGCTATGTATAAAACTGTTGAGTATCCATCAAGTTTTGTTTATTATCCATCAACAAAACAAAACGATCACTTCCCTTCACCCTCCATGGATACCTCTCCTTCACCCTCCATGGATACCTCTGTCCCTGTGCCTGCTAGAATAACCTTAGGAAGGTTCACTACAATGCATTTTGTTCATAATCAGGTATATTTTGTTTACAAAAACTTGAAATATATGTTCGTTCTTCAAAATTAGCCCTTCAAATGTACTGTAAATGTTTTTTCTTCCTTCAGCCATTCATTTTTGAAAACAGTGTTCGAACCCTTATTTTTTTTTTACATAAAAATTAAAACTTTATTTTATAATGGTTTAAATCTATGGTTTTTCTTTTTCTTCTTCACTTTTCATCTCTGTCTAACTGTTTCTTCTTTCATCAGACATGCATCTCTTTGTCACTTTGTTTTTTAATGTTTAAAATCTTATATGTCTTCAACAATCGTTTAAATATACGACATTTGGATGATTTCAAATTTTTTTTCTTCGTTTGTTCTTCTTCGTTACAAATCTTTTTTGTCTTAAAAAAAAATGTTAACTTTCCAATAATAGTTTAAATTTACAAAATTCTGCTTCCGTAAGCAAATATTTTTTTTTACTTTGCTGTATATCTGACATATTAATTAATTTTGCTTCCAATGTCAACTTTCTTCAATAATCCATAAAATCTTATTGTTTACATCACTCATGCTGTATATCTTATTACATTGGATTAAATCTTATTTATTCTCTGTCTTTCTTTCATTATCAGTTTAATATTTGCTTAGATTCAGTTTATTACAATCATTTTTTCAAATTTTATTGACCCTGTTTTTTCTTTGTTGACCACTGGAATTTTAGGAGTTCGGTCATGTTGATCGTATGTTTGTTGCTATGTTTGGTAAAGAATTAGGACCTGTTTGGCAGTTGGAAGATATTAAAGGAAATCGCCATCAGTTAACTTATAATATGGATGTCAATAATCCATTGCTGACTGATGGTTGGTCTACCCTAAGACTTTTTTTATAAATTGCAGCATATCCATAAAATCTTATTCAGATATGTTGGAAACTCAACATTCCAAATTACTGTATTCTCCGGCATGACTGCAATATCAATTGGCGCCAAATTTCTCTCAAACATACATCGATTGCGATCAAAGAAATTTTTTAGAGTGAAATTGGCAAAATCTCAAAGCCAAGCTAGCCATCTGGTGAACAATGTGTTTTTATATGATATCCTCTTCATAGAAGTTTTTATTTATTTAACTGTTAATTTTTTGCAGGACCTACCAACTGACTTTGCAGCTTATGTTCGCAAATGTAGATTCAAGAGGTTGGAATTGCAGGGATCGACCAACACATGCATTGTTCAGTGTAAGCTTTTGGTGCGTAATTCACCTAAGAAGTCCACTAAGATTGGAAAGGGATGGAAGGACTTTTGCATATTCAATCGGTTGAAAGAAGGGGATGTTATTGTGTTTGCAGCTCACAACCAAATGAGAAAGAAGAAGATAAAAGTCTATGTCAAAAAAGAGTTTAGCTTTTAATGTTTTACTTTTCTTTTATGAACTTTAGCTGGTATTTATGTTTTTTGTTTTCACTTTGAAGCAAATTTGCTTTGTTTTGGTTTGTAAGACTCTATCATTGTCATTTTGTTGCTTCTAATAAGTAGAAGCTATATCTACAAGTATTATCCGTATGTTAATTTTGGTGAACTTTAATATTTTACTTACTTTGATTTTACGTATTTTCATGTTTCAAATTAATTTTTTATAGTTATGTATTACTTTTTTATATATTTCTTAAAAAAAATCATTAGAACTAAGATTTATTTTAATATTAATGTTATACAAAAAATATTCATTTGTGATAATAAAAATTATTAACAAATTTAATTTTTTTTTCAAAAATTTTAACACAGGATTGAAGTTGTAAATATTTCTAACATTATAATTTTGTTATCTTTGTATTGTAATACTATCTCAGAACATTATTTGTTTTATAAAAATAATGCAATAAAATAAATTTAATTTGTTACTCTCAAACACACGTGTATTCAAAGTTGTAGTGTATTTATGTTTTAAAAAGTTAAACGTATTTATGTTTTAAAAAGTTAAACAGCACGTGTATTCATTTTTTATTAAAGGACAATTGAAATTACATTAAGCTGTCATTCTTTTCCTTTCATGAATGATTCAAAAATTATTTCCATTAGTTTCATTGTAAAGTAAATGTAGAAACAAATTTCTACTTTTATGGTTGACTATTATCAAGCATAGTACTTATGTGTTGGTCCAAAAAGGTATTATAGCACAGATGCAAAGTCTGAACAGAAGCATATCAATGTCTGCAAATCATGAATTTGGACATTGCATATCAAAAGGTACAATGTTCTAGATATTGATCAAAAGTTACAGTTTCCATATTAGTGACTTGGTTGTTCATTTTTATAAAAAGATTGTACTTACATTATCTACCTTAGGAATATTCAGTGTGGAAAACTGACTATGTCCCTTTATATTTGTCAACACCCAATTTCGTCCGGATTGTTTTTTATTTTATTATTACCTTATTATAATTATAATTATTTTCTTTTTATCTTATTTTAATTCAATTTTATCATGTCTCTTTATCTTTCGTTTTTTTATTTCTTTTTTTCCTTTGTTTTCAATTTTATTCCTATTTATTTTATTTTATTTTATTTTATTTTATTTTGTTTTTTATTTATTATTTAAAAAAAAGAGAAAAAAAAAGAAGGAAAAAGGAAAACGGATTAAAAAAAAGGTAAAAAGAAAAACATATTTGAAAAAAGAGAGTAAAGAAGACGTGAAAACAAAAAAAATAGAGCAAAGAGAAAGAAGCGGCAGAGCATTTAATTTTCTGCATGCCTAGCTCTTTCCTTTTTTGGCACCTTGAGGGTGCACTGGCTGAGCTACATCACACAAAAAAGGAAATTGTTTGGTGACTGAAGGAGGATGAATGGATTGATTGAAGAGGGAAAATGGACTCTGTTGCAGACAGATAGGGCGAAGAAGCAACCACCACTTCACATCTTTTGTACATCTCTGGGACCAAAGGAGGATCTCATGAGTAAAATGAAAAAATATGGGGAAGGGGGATAAATTGACGGAGAAAAGAGAATACAAGGGATATCCAATTCATATTCAGAGCAACAAAGAAAAAAAGTAGACAATTCATATCTAGAGCAACAAGAGCAACAAAATAAAGGGGAAACAACGAGAGGAGTTTCAGAGAGAACAAACAGAACAAGGAGTTTCAAAGGGAACGAGGAGCCTCAAGAGGTAAGGTTTATGTATTGAGTATTTGCGCGAAAATGACATGGTGTGTTGAATCTGTTGCGTTTTGTTCTCAAATGTATCTGTGCGCATATGTCCCGCATTATCTCGCTATTTATTTCTTTCATGATCCAAACTTGTTATGCATTGTTCCTCAAGTATCGTTGTTACTGAAACAAGTTTAAACATCATCCCACTCCCCCTTCACGGTCTCATGATCACTATAACCCCAAACCAGTTCACCATTTCCCGTATTTCCAATCGCAAAACCACTCGTTCTCACCATTCTCCATAACCAATGAAATACTAAAAGCTGTAAACATTCCCACCAGAACCTATTTTCACCATTATCTCATCCTCCTTCAACGCTCCATTTCAACCTGCAAACAAAACAAACAACCAAAACTAGAGAACCTCCATTCATCATCCTCGACCCACCGGTACCATGAACCACCTTCATCCTCATCCTAATCTTTCACCTACACAAAAAGCAGAGAGGCCCCAAACCAACCCATCCCACACGCGTCATCACCTTTGCACACCCTCACAAATTCACACCATGCCTCTAAAATAGCACCGAATGATCATCATTGTCACACATCCTTTCATCATGGCGATGCCGCCGGCGAGTCAGACTTCGGACGGACTAAGTAGCAGCGGTTTCAATCGCGGTTGGGGGAGCGACAGCGGGGCTCGCGGTGTGGATTCCAAACTTAGCGTGGTTCATGCGAGAAGAAGAACGAGAGACGTTTAGGACGCAGCGAAGGCCAGCGACGCTTCTGGTAGCGATTGGAGCCATCGCCGGTGGCTCTGATGGACCGGGAAGCTTGCGAGGTCGAGACGTTGGAGCTGGAAGAAGTGGTCTGTCTCGCGAGAAGAAACCTAGAGTTTCTCGTCTGCGTCGGTGGCGGTCTCGGTCAAGAGCATTGCAGTGGCGCCGACAATGGCCTCTGGTTGAGCGGCGGCGAGCTCTAGAGAGAAGGGAGGAGGTGCCCTTGGTGTCGAGAGAGAGAGAGAGAGAGGAGGCTTGCCTCTTGTTTCAGGAGCTGCTAGGGTTTAGGTTAATCACATTTGTCACGTGATCAAGTCTCAGCCCACTCCACTCCTTGCACCCCCATTTTTGACACTTTCACCCTCCTGTGTATTAAAATTGGGTCTGCGTGGTTTTTCTCGCGCACCCCCAATATTAACTACACACCCGCGAGTTTCCTTGGGTTGGCCAACCTTTCTTCCTTGCGCACCCGCACAATTACTAATCCCGCACCCCTGCACACACTTTTTACTCTTATTTTAGACATTACTCGCTACACCCCCATCTTTCAATACACATACCTTATTAACTTCATGCACCTCCCATGTTATTCATGCACCATCCTTTTTAAATAATGTCATCCTTTTATTTTTTTTATCTTCTTTTTATTTATTTATTTTTATTAAAAAAAACAAATATATTTGAAAATTATAAAAAAATTGCAAAAAATAGAAAATTAAAAAAATAAAAACGTTCTTTTTCACTTCATTGTGTCTGTCCGGTCGCTCGCACCGTGTGACACTTATTTTCTAAAAAACACCAAAAATAGTTTTCTTTCTCTTTTAGTGTTTGTCTGGCCGCTCGCGTCGTGTGACACATATTTTCAAGTAATTCAAAAATACCAAAAAATATAAAATTTCAAAATACAAAAACATCAACATTTTTTAACAAATATCTTTTTAAGAACTACGTGATCCTTGATTCTCCACTGTGAGATACGTAGGAGCAAGGTCAATCCTTGTCAGGTTCACCTCCAAAAAAATCAAATCATTTTCTTAATTGTTTTTCAAATATCTTTTAAAGAACTACGTAACCCTGACTTCTCGTTTTTAATGAGAATACGTAGGACCAAGGTCAATCCTTGTCGGGCCCAAAAAACTAAAAAAATATTTTTGTTTCTTTTGTCTTTTTTTTTTTAGGAAAATTAATATTTTGAAAACCACATCAACTTCGCATTTTTAATTAAAGGTACCGCCCTCGGGCGGGCACGGTAGGGTGCTAACACCTTCCGTACGCGTAACCGACTCCCGAATCCAAAATCTGGTTTTTGCAGACTTGTTTTATTTTTATGGTTTTCCATAGTTTTCCAGAATAACTATGGTGGCGACTCCAAATCTCTTTTTAAAAACCCGTTTTCTTTTTGGTTCGTCGTCCCGTCGCGATCCCTGTTGTGACAATATTCAACACACCCTCCAACAAAATGTTTATTTTATTGAACTTCTCTTCAATGTGTAAACAAACAAAACAGCAAGTGTATGTATAAACTTCTGGAAACATATTAGTGTATGCATAACAACAATTGTATGCATAAACAAACATAAACAAATGGCTGCAAATCTATCAACAAATGCAAGAAGAAAAAGAAAGAGCATTGTGTCAACAAAGATTTCAAATATGATGATGAACTCCTCAGGTAAAATAAACTTTTTGAGGTATTCATTTGTTCTTAAAACTTCTTGTCAATAAATACATTTACTTATCTCCAATACAATAACATAAACATTCAGATGTACATTTACCAACACAGTTTTTTATTTTGTTTTCTTCACTGCAGATACCAATCATCACAAATCCATTCACAGTGAAGCTTGTTCTGGAAATACTACACCTTTTTCTCATTATACAGATTTTGGTAATGATTTTTTCATTCAATACAAACTGTTGTAATCACTGTCTATTCAGTGACACTGTAGAATTTTGACATTATTACTTAATACATCTCTTACAGATAAGTTGTGTTCTTAATATTTTTTTTAGGTATTCATAAAAAAAATGCAACAGATGCAATTATTTTATTACTTGGATTGCATACTTAGACTTCTTTTAATGATAAAGTTTAACAATTTGGATTACATTGTTTAACAATTTTATTTCAAATGAACTTTATCTATTATTCTCTCTACTTATTTTTGAACCATTTTCGCAGTATGGAATGAAAATATTACCCCAAATTCAACTATCAACAACTCCTTTACTGTCAATGAAGATAGAAACCTCCATGCTCAAGCAATTCAATCTTCAAATAGAAAGTCATTGTTAGAGTTGACATGTCGTGGTAAGTTTGTTCACTAAATTCAAATTTCATTCAAATTCCCAACAATCAAATTGAAATGCACAATGTGTCATTTATCTTTATATTTAATGTAATCTTTGTATTTTAAAGTGGATACATTTTTTTTTTTAATTTTGCAGACATTGACCAACTTAATTATAAGAATGCACGAGCCAAAAGGAAAGTTATTAGGAATCAGAAGATTACCAAAAAAAGTAATATCAGGCTTGATAAATCTAATATTATTTTATCTTTATTTCAATTCCTTTAATAATTTTTGAATTACTAATATTTACTAACATTTCATGTAAAGAAATTCATGGTTCTACCTCCATTGGATCTGGAATTGTTTGTAATTCAATTGAAATCACCAATGGTCCAATTTTGCACAAGACCAACATTAACAACAAAGGTAACAATCCAAATTGTATTCCAAGTTTCTGTTAATTCAATCCAAGTTTGAAACTAATATATCATCATTTTATATCTAATTTTAGATCAAGAATTTGCTGGTAGCACCTTCATTCCTGCTTCTATGGCTTCTTCTTATTCTGAAGTTGTTAATCTTTTTTATGTCGAACAGAACCAAAGTCATGGTAATTTGTACTATTAACAAAATTATTTTGAATACTTTAATTACTTTTAGTGTTACAATTTCATTTTGCTAATGCTTAATTCAATATTTAGACATATGTAAGCTACAATCCTATACCAGTGCAATATCAAGTCAATCATCTCAATATTTAGAAGCTGTAAAATTGGGGCAGCCTTCTCTTCATGATGTTATTACACCTATTTCAAAGATATTGGATTTTGACAACAATTCTGATGAAGATGAGAATCATGGTAATCAATAATGCTTGACTATAAAAAATAGATTAATATTTTTTTGTTTAACTTTATTATTAATTGTTTATTTATTTTATATCAGATTATCTTATTGGGCATTTCTCCTCTGATTTGTATTCAAGAGCTGAAGTTCAAGGTTGAATACAACTTTTTACCCAATTGATATTATTATATTGTACATATAAATATAAAAATCTTTTAATTAATAACATATTTTTTTATGTACTTAGCACATGTTCATGTAGGGGACTGTTCCATTGAGTGTCCCTATTGTGAAGCTCAATTGTGGTACGAAGAAAGATCTAATAAATGCAAAAGATTACAACAAGTTGATTTTTCTCTTTGTTGTCAAAAGGGAAAAGTCCAACTTCCATTGTTAAAGAAACCTCCTCAATTGCTTCAAAAGTTGTTGAAAGGTGAAGATACTACAAGCCAACATTTCTTACAGTACATAAGAAGCTACAACAACATGTTCTCATTTACATCAATTGGTGCGAAGATTCATTCCTCAATCAATGATGGATGTGGTCCTCCTCAGTTTATTCTTAGTGGTCAAAATTACCATCGCATAGGAAGTTTATTGCCCGATAAAGGATCAAGTCCAAAATTTGCACAACTATATATTTATGACACAAAAAATGAAACAATAAACAGAGTTAGTCATTTTGGGTATGCCTACATACTTTATTATTTCTTTTATGAATCATTGTGTATATTATTTATCCTTTTGTAATTTTACAGGTCTGATATACAACAATCCATATTTGATAAATCATTGATAGAAGATTTGAAAAGCATGATTGACAAACACAATGTTCTTGCTCAATCATTCAGAAGAGTAAGAGATTTGATACATGATGATGATCAATCAGATTTTGGATTGAGGTTATTTAGACATCGCTGTAAGGATCCTAGAGTATACAATACCCCAATAGCAGATGAAGTCGCAGCATTGATAGTTGGTGATTTGAGCACTTTAGATGTAGGAAGAGACATCATTGTCAAGAAAGTTTGTGGTCAGTTGACAAGACTACATGAAACTCATACATGTTTCATTCCTCTGCAATATCCTTTGATTTTTCCATATGGAGAGGATGGTTATCAAGAGGATATTCCAATTAGAGATTGTCAAAGATATGGTCAAAGTAGAAAGAGAGTTCGAATTTCTTTACGAGAATTCATTGCTTTCAGAATACAAGATAGAAAGGTTGAATTTGGTAACATTGTACACTCACGTAGATTGTTTCAACAATTTTTAGTGGATACCTACACGATGATTGAAGATCAAAGGTTGTCTTTTATAAGAAATAATCAAAAACTCATTCGTTCTGATATTCTAAATGGGTTACAAGAAGCTGTTAACAAAGGTGAAACTGATCCTTCTTCCATTGGAAAGCGTATAGTTTTGCCAGCTTCATTTACAGGTGGCATGAGATACATGTTCAATAATTGCCAAGATGCTATGGCCATTTGTAAGAGGTATGGCTATCCAGATTTGTTTATAACAATCACATGTAATGTCAATTGGCCTGAAATTCTTGATTTTGTAAAATCAAGAGGTTTAACTGCTTCAGATTGGCCAGACATTGTTTGTAGAGTTTTTAAAATGAAATTAGACCAAATGATGACAGATTTCAAGAAGAATAATTTCTTTGGCAAAGTCAATGTAGGTACACAAACTACATTTCCATCATTCTGATTTTTTACCGCCAATTGTTTTGCATAATTATTATCTTCAAATTATAGGTATGTATACAATTGAATTTTAGAAGAGAGGTCAGCCACATGCTCATATATTATTATGGTTGAGTGACTCAAACAAGTTAGAAAATGCAAAGCACATAGATATAGTAATCTCTGCTGAACTTCCTCATCCAAATATGTATCCAAAACTTTCAAAGGTTGTTAAAACATATATGATACATGGTTCGTGCGGAGTTGCTAGATTCAACTCACCATGCATGAAAGAAGGTCGGTGTTCTAAATTTTTTCCTAAAAAGTTTAGACATAAAACTACAATTAATGAGGATGGATATCCTATATATAGGCGTAGAGATGATGGTTTATTTGTGTTGAAAAATGGACATAAATTAGGTAATGGAAATGTTGTGCCTTATAGTCCTTTTCTCTTAATGCGATATCAAGCTCATGTTAATACATAATATTGCAACAAATCAAACTCAATCAAGTATTTGTTCAAATATGTCAACAAAGGTCCTGATAGAGCCACAATGAAAATTATAGACAAAGAGAATGATTCTACAGAAGTCCATATTGTTGATGAGATTAAAAGATATTATGATTGTAGATATTTATCTCCATGTGAAGCAGTTTGGAGAATTTATGGATTTGATATCCATCATAGATGGCCTGCTGTTCAGCGTTTAACTTTTCACCTACAAGATCAGCAAACAGTTTTGTTTAAAGATGATGATAGAATTGATGATGTATTGGAGAGGAATGGCAACATCAATACCATGTTTCTAGCTTGGTTTGAAGCTAACAAAAAATATGAGGAAGGAAGGAACTTGACCTATGCTGAATTTCC
>Ga0214542_1004412_pt1 | contig 27911 bp, 19 predicted proteins | sample CNSS1metaG_FD_160096 | JGI IMG/M metagenome (GOLD analysis project Ga0214542, IMG submission 160096) | Root nodule microbial communities from cowpea collected in UCLA plant growth center, Los Angeles, California, USA - CNSS1 | ecosystem: Host-associated > Plants > Roots > Nodule | place: USA...
TTATGGCGGGTATATGTACATCCCCATACCCATCCCCATACCCAACTGAAAAAGTCGGGGATTCCCCATACCCATACCCATACCCAGTCAATGCGGGGATTCCCGTCAAAACGGGGACGGGTTCGGACAATATCCACGGGGACGAATTTATTTGCCATCTCTACTTGTATGTTTTATTATTAATATTATTTATGATAAGAGTCCTATTTATATACACAACATTATATAATAATTAATACAAAATATAAAATGATACAAGTATAAACATAATTGTATTAAATTAAAGACCGACCATTAATTCATAGATTTTACCTTCTTTTCTCACTTAAAAAATATATTAAGATTGTTAAACTTCATCACTCATATACGTTTAGAATATACAATCAAATGAAAAATATATATAAAAAAAAGCATAAATTAAGGATCACAAATAAATTCACAATAACAATTATAAACTTGGCTTGATATTGATAATGAATATTAAACGAAATTAAACATTCTCAATTTTTTAACTCAATTTAAATTATCATATGACGTTAAAAAATGTGTATTAATTAATTACGTTGAATGATTGTTTAACGTTTTACTCGTTTTTATTTTTATTTTTTAAACTATTTAATAAATATTCTGACATATTTAAGAAAATAAAACGCAAAATTTATTTTTATCCAGTATTAAAAATATAAACTTTCACCTCAAAAATAAATATAAAAAAAATTGCATCCACCTGATTCATGTAAATAATAATAATAATATTTAAGTTTGCAAAAATATGACATTTTTTAATATATATATATATATATATATATATATATATATATATATATATATATATATATATATATATATAAAAGATATTGCTAAAGCTGCTACCAGAGATACATGCAACGCCCATGTTTTCTGGCAGATTAGTTGTCCAATGGAAAAGTGGGCCCACTAGATTGGACCTAATCATAACGGTTGTGGAGCCGTTACTTCACTTCTTCTAGTCTTAATGGTTAAGAAAATTGTAATTAATGTTTAAGAAAAATAATTAAAAGAAAATAAAAGAAATCCAGTCCGTACAGTGAGGATTAAATTCCTTAAATATCTAAAGATATTTATGATAAAATAATTTGACGTAACTAAAATCTTTATATTCCGTAAATATATTATGCAAATAACAAAAATAATTATTTAACACGTTGTGCATTGAACATATTTTCATGATATTAAATAAATAGTTAACGAAAATGAGACTGGGCGAATATTATTTATTTACTATCGCAGTACAGTGTCACGTAATTACAACTTGTTTTAGCCATAGGACTTTTACATGTGGTCAAATTTTTAAAAAATCATTATAATTTATTAAAATTGAACTCTAAACTCTTTCGCAGAAACATTTTGCTTAACAAACTACATAAGTTTTCTCTTTGTATAGCGAGAATTTCAATATAGAATATATTTAAATTTTGACTATAAAATAAGAAGACCCGTTAAATTCTAATAAATAAAGAAAAATATATATACATTGAAGATTCGTAACTGATGTTTATTTTTCCTTTTCACTTTCCGTACTCTTTGTCTACCTTTTTATTAGAAACTTAATTTTTAAGTTACAATTTTTGAAAGTTTTTCAAAAAGAAAGTTGTAATTATATATATATATATATATATATATATATATGAATAATGATATTTTAATCTATTTTTTTTACTCACTCTTAACTCACCACTTCAATTTCCTTTAAATCATCTCACATCATTAAAAAAATTAAAATACATGATGGAAATGATAAATTAAAAATAAATCAAAAAATAAGTTAAAATATTATTTTATATATATATATATATATATATATATATATAAAATTTAAGCTTAGGCAGTAAACAATACTTTGAATCAATCACAAATTATCATACATATCAGGTTTATTAATTTCTTACCTTTTAATGATTATAATTGATGGCCAGTGAAAAATTATTTATAAATGTACGAAAACTCTGAACTAAATTATTTCAAAGAGTGAGTTCTGCAAGGTCATTAACATTCAAGTCCTATTTAAAAAGGTAAAACTTGAATTCTTAGTTAACTCTGAACTGATTTATATCTTTTTTAAAATTATCTATGCCATATAAGAGATTTTTTTTTTTTAAATTCTTTTATATATTTTTTGACTTATTTTTTAAGATATTTTCTATACATGCACGAAAACAGACAAAAAGTAAATAAGAAAAAGAATGAATATAATATAGCACTTACTGCCATAATTACTGAATTATGTGTAAAAGAAAAAATACCAATGTGCTCTTATATTCCTAACAATAAATTGACTAGCGAATATGTAATAACATATATACTTAATTGAAATGCAATTTTATTTGAAGCACATACATTGTGATAGGTGACCAAAATTCCACTAACTATCATCATCATCAATGGATTCATCATTATATTATTATTTCTTATATTAAAAAATTGTGTCAATGCATGATTCATTGCAAAAGTCTGCAAATGGCATCGAGGCAAAGACTTTACCTTTCCCTCTCCTGCACATGCACCTTTTCTTCCTGTCTTATCTACCCTTGTATTTCTTTTCTTCGACTTTCTATCATAACTCTCACAGTTGTGGGCTTGCGATTCAATAATACCTTATTCTTACTTAATATTTGATAACTCATATGAAAATGATATTTCATACACTTGAAAAAAATTTATAGCCCAAAAAATTCGTTAGAAAAGAACTTTGAGTTGTACTGAGATATAAGCTAAAAGAATTAATGACGTATTTGGGAAAGCTGCAAAGTTTAGATGCGTTCAGTGATTGATTATATGCGTCATTTCTTACTGTTATAATATTTACAATCAGAAGTTGTTTTTATTATAGATATTTGGTAGATGCAACAATTGTTTTTGACAATCGATGTTCAACTCGGTATCTGCACTGGACACTACACTCACATAGTAGAAAATAAAATTTCAAATTCAACAATCCGAAAGTAAAAGAAGAAAAAAAGTTAACTCTGAACTAATCAATATTAAAAGAAAATACTGTTCAGAAATGAAAAAAAAAATACTGAAAAAATTATATTATACTTCATAATTAATTTTTCTTTCTTTGTAAATTGTAAAAATTCAGAAAAATGGACAATGACTCCTTAACAAATGTCTTTACTAAATTTTGGATAAAATAAGAGGTCTTTCAAATTTTTTTATAAAGACTAGTCTTAGTCCATACGGGACAACTTCTTAAGTCTTTGCAATCATAAAATGTTATAAATTTTATTCCTTACCCTATTTATCATTTTGACCTGACAAAAGACCAAATTACTACAGTCTAGAAAGTACAAGAATCAAAACCCCATTTTTAAAATATAAAGACTAGAATCAACCTTTACTAATGCTTGAAAGTTTTACCCCTAAACTTAAACTTTTTTCATACATGTTATTATAACTAATAAGAAATATATTGAACAGATAAAGTAAATACTCTCTTTAGTGATGAAATGACAAACAGGGCATTACCAATAATCTAAAGTTTCATATACTTCTTTAAAATATAAGTTAAAAAAATAGAAAAGAGCAAGTGGAGGATTTTCTGCATAAATACTAGACAAATCCTCACATCTCAAGGCATTTTTTACATAGGAAGATAAACCATCACATTCATTACATAAAAACTTTTATTCAATGCATACTAAAACACGCAATGATTTGAGGGTTTGAACACAGTATTTAGTTTGGCAGACAAGTGTTGTTCAGAAAAAGTTGTTCATCACCCTGACCATCCCCTCTGAGGACCCACAGAGCTATGCACATTCAACCTGTCAAGTACCGAATTGAAATCAATGGCCTGACCACTCTCCTCCATCCTCTGGATCACACTCACAACATGGTCACCCCTGAATCCCATGCTCACCAATTTCTCAATCAAATCATTGTAGGGATGGTTGCGGACAAACTGCGACTGGTTGGGATTTCGAACCATAAGATTATGGCTTGGGGGGTTCTGAAGGGAAGCACTTGTCGGAGGATATCCAGGTTGAGTAAAATGAGGTTGTGGTGGATGATGTGTTCTTCCTCCCTCACCCTCATACATCATGTATGCACTACTAGGAGGAGGAAGGGCCGCGAGAGAGCCAGTAGGTCCATACATTTCACCTGGAGGTGCAGGAAAAGAACCCTTCATCTGCTGGGGTGGAGGCTGTTGTGGAACTGTTCTTCCAGCTCCTCCATATCCATATGGTATTGTGTCAGCACGGCTAGATCCTGGTGGTGGAACTCCTGAATATGGCACTTGCATGGGCATGCTGTTTGGTAGTGTTTCTGCAGGTGATGGATTTGTTGCTTGATTTGGCTGATATGGAGGGTACATAGCAGGAGAGGGGGGTCTTGTTTGCGATTGCATTGAGGGTGGCTGAGGTGATGGTACCTGCTGTGACCATTGTTGTTGCTGCTGGAGCTGCTGCTGTTGTGGCTGTGGCTGTTGCTGCTGATAGTGAGAAAATTGTTGCACAGGTGGGGACGGTGTTACTTGAGATGGTGTTGGTTGTGGGGCCACAAGTTGGGGAGTTCGATATTGTTGATCAGAAGGTAAATATTGGTTCTGGGGAAGCTGGGGCACAGGTGGATTCTGCAGAGGGATGGGAGGGATGTAATAAGGAGGCTGCTGAGGGGCTTGAGTCACATTTGGTGCAGGTGCCTGAGCCTGAGCAGGAGGCGCTGCAGGCTGCTGCTGAGGGGCAATTTGATGAGGTAGAGCAAGAGCCAACTGCTGGTTGTTTGCATCAGATGGATTGTCAGTTTTTTTAGGATCTGTGGTTGGTGATGATCTCTCCTCATTGGACTGTGAATGGGTGGAGGAAGATGATTCTTTCTGAGCAAGTTGAAGCTTGGCCAATTCTTTCTGAGTGTCAGCCAGCTCTTGCTTGTCTCTTAAAATTTGTACAGACCTGTGAACCTACAGAAGCAGCATAAGAGAGTTTAAGGTTGGGAGTACTGTTCAACTTATACCAGTAGTAATGAATTCTTAATTTAGCAATACTGCATAGGGTTGGCAATTGTTAATCTTGATGGACAAAGTATATTAAGAATCTGCAAATCGAGATAAGACTATGGCTGGGTTTAAAAATTCAGACAAAGAATATTCTAGGTCCACATTACTAAGCCAAACCCAAAAATCCTGCCCAGAATGGTACTTCTAGTCCAAATCCTTGCTGGGCTAGAGATCTATCTTAAGACCAACTAAACCATTTGGTTTACATCCCACACAACTCCTTATATTCAACACAAAGGATCCCTACCACTTGTAGCACTAAGCAAGCTAGAAACACACCAGAATATCCGGCACACAATTGGAGATAACTTCTTTTGAAATTACCTCATGGCTGTGCTTGGATATCCTAGCTGAAGAATCAGAGATTGAGAAAGATGAAGAAAAATCAATTGGAAATCATTAAAACGGATTTAGATCTCTCCCAAGAGTTGATTTTCAACAAAAAAAAAACAACGGCGCCTTTTTATCCAGGTCCAACTTTGTAAAGGGTTTTGACTGTTGATTACACGGGTACTTTTTGGCTAGATTACATTTCCACAAGGATAATGAGATTTGCGTTTTGAAATGAGCCAGGAAGTAGGTGCTACTCTGGTGGTAATGTGGTATGCATGTCAACCAGGTACATATGAAACACATGTATGTTACAGTGCATCTATGCACCTGATAAAATATCTAATGATGAGCAGAGAAAAATGGATTAATATGAAATAGAATAAAACAACAACCTTAGATATTTAATGGCGAGAAAGAATAAATTTTCATTCCATTGTTTGAAAAGGGAATGAAACAGAATAAATTACTATGACTATGATCCCCGTATTACCCTCATTGTGTTTGTGGTAAGAAGGAAAAGAATAGATGACAAATAAAAGAGATCTATGAATGTCCATTTTAAGAGAGATAAAGAGATATGAAAAAAAGGAAAGGAAAGGAAAAATATATAAAAATGTTCCTTGTTAATTGATTTTTAATTCACACAACCTATTGTGATTAGTGAAAATCAATTATGCTTTTTAAAATCAACCATAAAACATTATTTGTGGTTTAACACCATCACAATTTCAACAGTTTCAAACCACCACAAGGTCCAATTGTCTCCCCACTCACAATTCCACGCAGTATAGCCAGGAAACAAAGATACACCTTTTTTCTGTCTCTTCCCATTTCCATCAAACCAAACCAAAAAATTCCCCCATTTCTCATCTATTTAACCTCTCCATCATTCTCTTTCCCACTCATTTCCTCTTCACCAAATATGTGCCAAGAAAAATAAAGAGAGAAGCAACTCAAGATTATAACAGCAATTTAACTTCAATAGAAAGAAGCTAAATTATATTGGTAATAAAATAATGCATTTGGACAGAGTTGAGTTAGAATTTGATATATCAAAATATCATTCTGCACAAATGGCCCTAAGAAGTACCAACTTTTCAATGAAGATAGATACACGAAGGCAATTACCCTTCACACATAGGCAATTTTATGTTGATGATGGTAGACTGGGTAGGGTTTTCAAGGTTGCCACACTCTGGAGTGAACTCTAACCTATTACGAGCTCTCGATCCCAGTAGATAAAGCAAGTTAACTCACTTTCAAACTCTTTTCTAAGTAAACTCACAGACTCTTTAAATTTTTGTAAACTTGTGTAACTTCTCAAGTCAAGAAGCAAGTCAGCAAGTTCAAAATCAACATAAAATTCCCCTCGTTGACTATACTCAACAGTTTTTGTTAGTACTCAAACTATTTGAAGAAATTAACTTCTGCTTCAAATGCTTTCAGTTTAAGAACTTGCGTTTTTATGAATTCATATATGACTTGGTCATTCATGCTATGTTTAATCTTATTTTAGCACTATTGTACTATTATACTTTCTTATTGTGGCTGCTACTTTTCTTTACTATCAAGTTAAAATATAATCCTAAAAAATATTATCTCATGCAATTCATCGTTAATAGACTTTTTAATATTATTTTTTACATTGAGTAAACCCTTCCAAGTTTATGAGTTAAATCTCCGAGTTGAGTTGACGAACGTTATACTAGTGGATTGGCAAAACAATCCCTATTAGTACATCCAGTTCACCTATTTTAGTTAACAGAAATAAATGGGTAGGATGGGTGGGGTTATTGTGATTAATGGAGTTAGCGATCAATGGATGATGGTTTTGATTAAATTGAACATGGATCAATTAGATTTCTTTTCAATGCATTTTTTGACACATCACAAAAGCATTAATGGATTCTTTTCTATCCATCCAATATAATCCAACTGAAGATTTGTCCAAACTATCAAAATAACACCCCCAGATCCAAGTACAAGTTGATTCAATCAAATCAAAATCATTTAAGGAAAAAAACTTTTATATTTCATAGAATTGTGTCAATCTATACCCCTTTGTTTGTCCTTGTCTCTATTATGCTTATAAAATATCATATAATCTGGCAGTTAGCAGGTTATTATGTGACTTGATGACACTATGGGGAAACATATCTACGGATGGGAGGAATGCTGGCTGAGAAGATAAAAAGGAAAGGGTTTGCAATACCACTTATGAATGAGTAAAATAGAAAATTAATGATTATAATTATATCAATGATTTATATTCCATCATACAACCCCCCAAGGTTTTGGGTGGAGGATAAAATTGGAAGATAAGATGGAATGATGTCAGTAACAGCACAATATAATTTCGATGTTAATTGTTAACAAACTATTATAGATATTACCAATTATAATAGTGACTTACTTCTTGAAGGTGCTTTTCAAGAGATTTCAGCCTTGAATCTTGCTCCACATGGTCACGAGTTAAATCTGATCTCATTTCTCCAATAGATTTGTCAAGATTGTAACAGTATAATTCCAACTGTGATAGCCTGGAACTAATTCCCTCTAGAAAACGCATGAGGTTGTCAGCATATTTTTTCATACTCTTCTCTACAGTCGCAATCACGTCTTGGCTTAAAGAATCTTCAGGTGGATTATAGGCAGTAGCAGGAAACATTGATGTCCTCGACATCCTTGCTTTGTGAAAATCCTGCAGAATATTTGTGGATAAGAGATTAGAAAAGACAGAGAGGTATATAAGGTACATGTGGCTCATAACCAGTACAAGAATATACCGCATATAGGAAACATTAAGCTTGAGAATTGTAGAATTGTAAAGAAAACTCAGAAGAAAGCAAGCACAATAGTTATGAGTAAACAAAAAACTCTGGTTACCCATAATAAGCAATTTGATTCAATGGGATAATATCATTTTACCACTTTAAGCATAAAACAAAAATTATATTATCATCAGTATCCTCATCTTAAACTATGGTGTTTCTCTAATTTTCACAATTCCTTTATTGACATGATTCAAGGAATTGACCTATTACCTACATTCATCCTCATACATCTACACCATAAAAGGTAAATAACACATTAGTTTTAGTTTTGTATATGAGGACTGATCAATTATATTCCAAACATACAGTGAACCATGATTATCAACCTATCTAAGTGCACAAATTAAAAGCATCCCAGCATCTGAATTGCCAAAAAATCATATATAAGTGGTACACTTGGACAGAATCCCTCATTGATTCTATTTCTCCCAGCTGACAACCATGTTGACCCCGTACATCTCACACATCAATGTTTTCAAATTGCATATGAAAAACTCAACCATGCGTACGGATAAAGAAAACCCAACACTCAGGAGACAAATGCACACTACAGAAGAACATTCCTTTTTCCTCTCACATCCAATCAATATCATCTCTTCTTTCAAAGTCAAACAGCTAATGCATTCATCCACCCCACACCAGAATTCACACTCCTAAATAAACTCCAAAATACCTTGGGCCCACACAGATAAACACTCATACTTCACTAAAACTTTCCATTACAACAACGAACTCACAACCTAAGATTTCACTAGCCATTACAGAACAGCATAAACCCAAAACTCAGCAAGTCACTCGAACTTTTCCTATTATAACTCCCAACAACACATCCACCATTCAACAATCCAAATAAACCCTCAACGAAATAATTAAAACTTCTGTTGCACCAATAAGTCAAAAGTAACTTCACCAACCAGAAGGAATTCCACAACACCTGAAGAAATCAGCTTCACATTCCTGCACCACAAAATTTCACTAAAGCATTCTTACAACCTCGAACTCACATCCTAACATGTCACCAACCCTAACTCAGCAAGTCACTCCAATCTTCACAATTTCAACTCCAAGCAACTCATTCACTTACCGCAAACAACATAAAGACCCAAATAACCAATCCAGTCTCAACAAATTATAACCAAAACCACGATCAGAGATATAAAGAATCGAACCAAACAAACAACACAATAGAAACCTCCAACATCAATATTAAACCTTTATCACTAAAAATGATAACTTCCCAAAACCCTAACAACTTTTACTCCAAGCGGCCGAGACCCATGTTCTGAACTTGCCCTTAGAAACCATAAACGCGCGAGTCAACGCACGAATTGACGCAAAGGGCACATGGGTAAATATACCATAGTTGAATTGGGAGCAATTACCGGATCCGCGTGATTGCCGTTGGAACTGGAATCGCGGTTGGCGTAGTCATCGTAGGAGCAGAGGATGTCGTCTGAACCGAAATCAAACCCTTTGGAGGCAGAGTTTCCGCGACCCGATGATCCAGACGCCATGACCGGAGCTTGAAGATAATGGATGATGCGTACAGAAGAATGAATTCAGAGAGAAAAGGGTCCGAAGAGAGAGAAACAATCTTCAGAGAGAGAGAGAGAAGAAGATGTGTATCGAATGCTGCGTCGTTACTTTGCTTTTCCGCAAAACCAAGTATCGTGTTGGTAACACTTTTTAAAAAGGAGAAAATGGTAGGGTTTTTATAGATATACGAACTTATAAGATTTAAAATAACAAAAATATGATAATTATATTCACTTATAGAAGCTAATTATAAATCAGTTTTTCTACTTTGCTTTCTAATGTTGAATTAATTTAAAATACGTCAAAATAAATTCAAATAATTTACAAAAGGATATAGCTATTGTAATTTTTTTCAAAATCCGAGAACTAAATTAAAATTTTCACTATTTTAATAAATAAACTACTATTAATTGATTCACATATTCAGATAAAAAAATCATTTAGCCATTTTATTTATATTTATGATAAAAAAAATAAAAGGTGTGAGAAAGAGAATAATATAAAAGAAACGTTTAAAAAATGAGAGGAATTGTGTTGGAAAAGATGAGAGGATAAGGATGAGATGCACCGACCACTGTTTTTTAGTTGTTGAGAGGTTCTTGATTTTGGTGTGTACTGTAATGTGTCACTCATTCATTATTATAAAATAAAATTTAATTGTCTTCTCTCAAAATTTTATATTAGGGCCATATGATTGACTTTTGTATTATTAGAGTACCAGAAAGAAAGTATTTCACAAAAACCACTCCAAAATTTGTTTATTATATTTTATTAATATTTTTAGATGTTTGAAAAACAAACTACTGGTCCCTATACAATAGTTAATGGATTGAAAGTTATATTAATTGATATATGTTATCATAAACATTAAAAAAATTAAGTATCTTCTAAGAAGAATATAAAATAAATAAATAAGTTGTAAATTTTTTTTGAATAAAATATAAAGAAATACATATAAGGGTGAAGTGAGGCAGACTCTATTTTTATTATACTGAAAAATATAATGTTTTAAAGAGAACGTATAGATGAATTGTAGCAATAAAAAAACACCTTCAAGTATAAAATCTTTTTTATATTCCTGAAGTATATTTAGTTGGAGATAATTATGCTCTTTAGTTGCTATTTGAATAAAAAAATATAATAAGTACAAAAGATATATAACAAATTGTGAATATACATCGAGACCAAAAATATGATTTATCAATATATATATATATATATATAATTAATTAATTTAAGAAATTGTTTTTATTAAAAACCGTTAAGTAGCTTTTGAGGTGGATGGAAAGACCTCGAATGATTAGGTCATTGGTTTAAAGCTACTGTAGTTTGAGCTCGTTAGTAAAAGTGGAGAAAAAATCATCTGCAAAAGACTCTCACTCAAATTAATAAAAGTAGTAGATAAATAATGTCTAATTATGAAGTAATATTAAGTGTTGAGTAAATATTACTTGTGACAAAAGATATATTCATAGATCTTTATAATCCATGAATAAAGAGAATATATTACCAGATTTTGTTAATTTCCTATAAATAATAACATATAACACTTATAACAACATGTCTTCCCAATATTTTAGGTGATATTATTATTTCAATGGATCTTTATTATTTTTAGATGATATCGAGTCTGGTTTTAAGCTTATTTTATGGACCTATTTTTAGGTTAGGTATGCACAAAAATAATATACTTTAATAAATTAAAATAAATGTGTAAATATTTTAATAATCATATAAATTATTTTAAATAATTCACACATTTAAATAAAATGAAAAAGTTATCTCAACTCAAATGAGTGTTTTACTTGTCAAGTAAACCAAGTCCTGACCGTCTTTTTCAGAAGGCTCATCCAACGATTATTAGTTCATCCAATGAATAAAAGAGCTTGAGCTCTTTGAAATTTAAAAATTTGGAATTTCACTCAATGAATTTTTAGGTTTGTCTCAAATTGATTCAAGTTGAGCCTTTCATTTTATTTCTCAAGCTAAAAGAATTATATATTTATTCTAAAACAACATGTCATTAAGCCAATTTGACCCAATTGATATGTCAATTTAGTTTATGCTAAATCAAATCATTTTATCACACATGTATCCATTCATTTTTCATATCTCAATAACAAATAACATCACTACTATACATATCTCATCACAAATTGTATTCACACAACTAGGGGTGAGCAAAAAATCTAATTTTCTTGATCCAATCCACTTTTGCTCCAATCCAATCCATTTATAATCCATTTTTTAAAAAATTCAATCCATTTAAAATCCATTTAATGGATATGGATTTCAATCTAATCTATATTTTATATATTTTATGGATTGGATATCCATTTTATAAATCAAGATTTTTAAATGTGGATAATCCAAAAAATTCAATCCAAATTTTCAATTTAAATTTTTAGTTGGGTTAGACTAAAGATTAAGATGGAATATGCTAAATTCAGACTTGGACGGGCCTTGCTCGACAACCTATACGGATTGGGCAGGCCCGACGACCATAAGAGGTTGGGCGGGCCTAAAGATATGAACGGGCTAGGCGGGCTCGACAAAGCGAACGAGTCGATCGAGCCCAACGATCCGGAAAATTCGAGTGAGCCCGATGACCCGAACGGGGCAGGCGGGCCCAATGACCTAATGAGCCAGGTGGGCCCGAAGACCCGAATGAGCCAGGCGGGTTTGAAGATCCGAACGGGCCAAGCGGGCTCGAAAACCTGAACGGGCCAAGCGGGCCCAATGACCCGAATGGGTCAAGCGGGCTTGAAGAACTGAACGGGTTAGGCAGGCCCAAAGACCCGGACGGGCTCGACGACCCGAACGGGCCCGAATGGGGTGGACGACCTGGACGAGCCCGGCGACCCGGACGGGTCTGACAACCTACACGGACCTTACGACCCAGATGGGCACGATGACACGAACGGGCCCGTCGACCCGGACGGGAATTACGACCTGGACAGGCTCTACGACCCAAACAAGCTCGACGTCCTGGATGGGCCCTACAACCCTGACGGGCCCCACGACCCGAACATGCTCGACGACCTAGATGGGTCCGATGACCCAGACGGGCCTAACGAACTTGACGTACCCGGACGGCCCCACGACTCAAACGTGCCCGACTACCCGATTGGGCCCGACTGTTTGGATGGGTCCGTTCGGGTCGTCTGGCCCGTCTGGCTCGTTTGGCTTGTACAAGTCGTTGGACCCATTTGGTTCGTTCGACCTGTTCGCGTTGTCGAGTCTGTTTGTGTTGTCGGGCCCGTCCGGGTTGTTTGACTCGTCCGGGTTGTCAAGCCCGTTTGGGTCGTTTGGGTCGTCCGTGTCGTTGGGCCCGTCTGGGTCGTCGGGCCCATCCGGGTCATCCGGGCCTTAATGACACAAGTTTTAAAAAATTCAACTTAAATTTCTTTTATAAAAAATAGATTATGGATTTTGAACTTGATCCAAATATTTGGATTGGATTTAAATCTTGATCCAAATATTTGGATCTGAATTTTAAAAAAATCCAAACTACTTTTGCTAAAAAAATAGATTTGGGTCAAAAATCTAATCCAATTATTTGGATCTAAAATGGATGTGGATTGAATCATTAAAAATCCAATCCATGCCCACCCCTATACACAACTAAATAATCCAATATAAAAAAATTAACAAGAAAATAACTAGTTTTTCTTACCTAAACCAAGCTTCAGACTCAATTAAGCTCTAAAGATTCAAACTCAGATTCAAACTCTCAAAGGATACTCTTCCCGTACATAAGAAACTCAAATCAATGATCTAACATATTATACCAATCCTAGACAAACACTATGAACTTAATCAAAAGAAAAATCTAATTGGCTAGGATTGCTCTATTCTATGCTAAGATCTCTATGATTGTCTCTAATCTTAAAAAGCATGCACAAAAATATCATAAATCTAGTAAGAACGTACAAAAAGGAAAGAAAACATTTTTTTAGAGAGATTGTGGTTTTTATAAAATGAAACTTGACTAATTGAGTTTTTTTATTTATCTATAAGCTTTGTATTTCAACAATAAAATATTCAAGCTCAATTTATAATAGACTTTTTAGGTCTCACATTCTCTCCAACAAGAAAATTTTTGTTATCGAAAATTCAGTTACTAGAAAAAGGATAAGGATAAGTCTTTCTCATATTCTCTTCCAGCTCTCATGTTGAAAAACCATATCTAGCATCCCACAACATCGTCACCATGTTGATGGTCTTATCTCTAAACTTCTTAGTTTGATGATCTTCAATCCTGACTGGCCAAGCCTCAAAAGATAAGTCATCTTTGACTTGCACATCATCCAACTCCAACACGTGGCTAGGATTAGGAATATACATCCTTAGTTGTGACACATGAAACATACTATGAATTTTTGTTAAATGAGAAGGTATGCCATGGACCAGTTTTTTAAGGATCTGGTATGCTTGATGAACTTAGGAGACAACTTCTTGGACCTAATAGCTCTTCCCACACTAATGGTAGGTGTCACTCTAAAAAACACATGATTCCCAATTGAAAAGCCTCCTCCTTTGATAATCATAAAATTTATGCATGCTATGTAAGGCTCACATTCTTTTAAGAATATGCCTGAACTTTTCAATGATTTGTTGAAGCAACTTTGACCTTTCTATCACAACCTTCCCATCATGATACCAATACAAGGGAGTCATACATGACCTCCCATATAGAGCTTCATAAGAAGTCATCCCAATGATAGTATAGAAATTGTTGTTATATGTGAACTATACCAAAGGTAGCATATGATTGCAACTCCCCAAGTGATCCACGACACAGGTTCTCAAAAAGGTCCTTTAGAGACTAAATTGTTCTCTCAAACGGGCCATCTGTTGGAGGATGACAGGCATAAGTTATTCTTAGCTGAGTTCTTGAAGCACCTTACAAAGTCTACTAAAATCTACATGTGAACCTCAAATATTTGTCTAATACTATACTAGAAGGCACTCCATACAATCTCACTATCTTCATGATGTGCAATTGTACTAGTTTAGCCATAAATATTCTCAATTTCACTGCAAGAAACGAGGACTCTTGGTTAACTAGACCAGTATCACTTATATAGCATCATGACCTTTCACTAACTCTGAAAAATGGTAATAAAGTTTATGTTAATGCTATTTGACTTCCTCTCAAGAGGTCTCTAATTCTCCACCTTGGCCTTTTGGCATGTTAAACATGTAGAAACACATTGAGCAAACTCCTTTGTTATGTCATTCTACCAAAAGATCTCTTTCAGAACTCAATACATCTTAGTTAGGTCTGAATACATGCTAAAATAACTCTTATGATTCTCTTCATGAATCATCCTCTTTAACTACTCATATACAAATACACAAACTCTATCTCTGATCAATCCATCATTTGTTCCCATCACAATATCCTTTAACATAATTGTGTAGCAAAATAAAAATCTTCAAATAAAATGAAATAAATTAAGACAAAAAGAATAATACATATTTTTTTGTCTTAATTAAATTTCAAATTCCTCATAAATTTGTGTATTTTGAATTAAATCTTTATTAATTTTTTCAATCTACTATTCAAAAAATTTATATTATCTTATTCTATCATCTTGTTTTTGTTTTTAGAGAAGGATAAATAAATACATCCTTATCCAGGGAAGGATAAATATCTTGAATAAGAAGAGTACCGGTTGAAACAGTACACATAAAAACGTATCCATCTTTCAGTACTATGTACATCTCGGGACGAATGCAGGAAAGGACAACGCTTTAAAATTCCTTTAGCCAAATATCAGATATAAAAAAAAATCTTGGATCCAATAATAATGAGGAGGCAGGTAGCTGTTTATTCAACAAATTATTATCATTAAATACTATATCTATTAAATATAATATACAACCAATTAAAATAATCCAATTAAATGCTATGTTCACTCAACATATTTTCTTGATTAGATTTTAATAAATGTATTATTTTTTATACTTTCAAAATTTATTTTGCAGTGCAAAAAGTGTGTCAAGAATAATGAGCAATCATAAGTAGTCAATAATTGGGAGAGTCCGTCAATAATTTTTAATAATTGAAGATTATTGAAAACCACAAACTCAAATATTAAAAGGTGCTGATTATTATTAATAGTAGTTGATATTATCATAATTAATAAATTTAGGACATTCTTAACCACTAGTTAGTTTAGACGCTTGTTAAAAAACAAACGTTAAAATTCAATATTTTCATTGAAATTCACTTTAAAAATGTATTGAAAATCTTAACATATATGCATTAATACAAATTTGTTTGTGAATTTGTTACAGTATTTTTAATCGATATTCTTAAGGAAAGGGATTTTTTTTAGTTTTTAATCAATATTCTTATTTAGAGGAATTTGTGGTATGTTACGTTCATAAATATATTTATTATAATGTAATATTTTTGTGATATATTATAGCTATATTTATTATAAAAATAAGATAATACGTATAGTAAAATATTGTAAAATGTTACGAGAATATTTATTATAATTATACTTGTTTAGTATTATTTTTTAAATTGGAGGGGAGGTACAAGAGATAAGGAAATGACATATACTACTTCAAAAGTAATATATTTAATGCTTCTTAAGAAGTTTATCTATTATGACTTTAAATTACTAATCGTTTTGGTACATGTATTGTGCATATGGAAAGAAAAACGAGTAAAGTTTATGTTTGTTTTAAGCGATAAGAACTCATTTATAAGTGCTGAAATATGGGAGAGGGTGGATGGATCTTCTTCGCTCGAGTAAAAAGGTATGGCCATAAAGATACCTCACCAAATATAAAATTACCCAATCACTCTTTTTTTTTAGGCTTTTTTGTATTTTTGGATCCTTTTGACCATCAATTTGTAAAATAGGGTTCGTTAAATTTTTTTTTGCGAAACAAGGTCAAATAGTTACGGGGAGGACGACATTAAAAGTGAAATCGTCATCCCCTAAGCCGATTTCTTTATTTTTTTTTCGAAAAAGCAATGTCGTCATGGTGGATGCTAGTTTTATAATATTTGAGATTGAAGTTGTTAGGCTTGAAGCCGATTTCACTTATTTTTTTTTAATATTACGATTGAAGCGGCTGAATAAAGTGAAACCATTCCTACGAGCACGATGAACCATGATGATAGAGGATGAGCACTCTGTGAGCTTAACAAGGTGCATCATGAACAACTTTGTCAAGGAATTTTTTTGTGCTTTGAGTTTATTCAATCAAATTTATGATAGAAGGGATATTGGTTGGCCCATGGAGACTGCCCAAGACTCTGAACTTCTCAACCATTTCATTCCCAGACCCCCAAGAATTGTCACCCAGCTTCCGCCATGTTTTCGTTGAGTTTTCTCTTGCTGGTTTATAGATTGCCATGCCATCACTATTGGTGTTGTGATGAAGGTTGTGAATAGAGCCATAAGCACTAAAATTGCAAACATTTCGTCGTTTAAATTCTAAACAAAAATAAAAATGTTACGTTAAACAAAAAAAAAACTAAAAGTGAAACCGTGCTTTGGCTTAACGACTTCAATCTAAGATATAAAGAAACCGGCCTCCACCTTGACGACATTGCTTTTTCAAAAAAAAAAATGAAACCGACTGAGGGGAGGACGACTTCACCTTTAATGTCGTCCTCCCTCGTGACGACTTAACCCTGTTTCGCAAAAAAAAAAAATAAAATCGAGGGACCTTTTTTACAAATTCGAGTTACAATGAACCCCCAATTACAAAAAGCCTCATTTTTACTATTGTTTTTTTTCACTCTGATTTATAGAGGAGAATCGATTTTCCTCTCACCATATTTTGCAAGAATTGATTCTCCTCACTATAGTGATTATGTGTCTTGTGCTAATCTATTATCATCTTTCCACAAAAATTAACTTTCCATGCTTTGTTTCCTATTTTGCATTTATGCAATTGAGGTTGTGATGTGGTGTTGTGTGGCCATGGTTGTGGACATCGTTGGAGGTGGCTAGTCGTCCTACTGTTGCGTGTAATAGGTGGTGAATACTAGTTTAGGGTGCTTTTGGTTATGTTTGATATACTTCGGTGTGGTGTGCTCATGCTTGCTGACTAGTAATTGTCGTTTGTGCTGATGCAACCTCTTTAGATGTCTCTTATTGTGATTCAATTTTTTCCCTAAAGAAGAAGAGGTAGTCGTCCTTGAAGAAAAAAGTAAGTGAACCCTAAAGAATAAGAAAAGGTCAACAATAACAATAATAATTATTTTATTTTATTTAAACTAATCGCCCACGATTTATTTCAACTTAATTTCTATTGATCCTATTTTCTTTCCATATAATTTCATCAATTTTAATTTTTTTTAATTTTAATTAATAACTCACAATTTATTTTAACATAATTTACTCTGATTACATTTTATTTTAAATTACTATGATGACCAAGGATAAAATGGTACTCATCAAATTTTATTAATTAAAATATTTTTTTAATCTGTCAAACTCATCACATCACTCGATAACTTTCATAGAGTTTTCTCTTATTTATCTTTATTCCTCATATTTTTCCCTTAATCAAAATAACCTCACATTCACCTCTCTTTCTCTTCAATTTCACTCCTCCAAATACATCTTCCAAAACAAACAAAACTTAAATGTCCCTTATGATGCTAACTCTAAATTAAAAAAAAAGGAAAATCAATTTATCAACCTCATAATTGGGAGTTTATTGCACTTAATGATAACATATCGAGCACATAGTGTAACACCTCATTTAATTTAATAAACGAAACTAAAGGAAGTGTCACATAAAGATAACATAACAACGTAATCTTGGAGTTTAAAACTTAACTCCTTACAACCCAAGACACACCACGATGCCCGAAAGGAAACTAGTTAAAAAGTTTAACAGAATATATAGAAATCAAATGACAGACAGGTACATGGACCATAGCCCTAAAGAAAAGTCCATTAAGATTATGAAGTCCAGCCCAGGTAGACTATGCAGCGGGATCATCTCTCCTCTGTTGACCACGAGTACCTCTCACATCTGCTCCCATCAATAAATTGATGATCATCGCAAGGGTAGAAGAATAACATATAGAGCAATCAAACAAGCAAAGGGTAAGCTAGAGCCAAACAGATTTTTATCATGCAATCAGATATACCTTCACAGTCAAACATACATACATCAACCAAGCATGTTATGACCTTCAAATCAATACACTAAGACTCGAGTCGACTCATTCGGATACATATAACCTGGTCGAATTCAGCGAATGCTTGCACTTGTGGTGGATACCTCTGCTCACCCCCGAGCTATGTGTTACAAGTGTTACAATAAATCAATCCTCCACACACAAGGTTAGCCCTTAATGGGTTTCAGGCCTCTTGCTACTCTCACCACAAGGGTTAGTCCGCTCTAAGTGAGACTAACTGACCCCTTAGAGTGTCAGGATGCAATCCTTAACTTGAATCCTTACCAAGTTATATAGATGTGGCACCACCATGGACACCCACTAACAGGGGCCATGGAATTACGTCTCGACCACTGAAGCACGACCCCGAAGATCTCGCCTAGAGATTCCGAGGAATTACGCACTAACACAGACCAATCATACTCAATCAATCAAGAAAGATTTTATCATGCATGTACATATATTATGTCGACCTTTGTTACCAATCTCTCTCAGGTTTCAGATCAAACCCATACCAACTCATCATACTTCATCCATGAATACCGAATCTCAACTAATCTCATTACCATGCCACTTTCATAACCAACCATTCCATGATTAATACATGCGAAGATTCATTCAAGTTCATCATTCACAACTCATACACCCTCCAAATCATGCATATTCATTTTCCCTCATACTATTATATAATAATTCACTCATATACAAGCCAAACATCCAACAGTAGAGAAAACAACACACCAGAACGCAATCTTGCTCAGCTCTTCACTCAGACTGAAGGGTCTCGCTCAAGCGAGAGGGTCTCTTGCTCAGGCGAGCCCCCTTCGCCCAGGCGAGAGCTCGACATACATGTATAGTGACCTCTGCGCATTCTCGCTTAGGCGAGACTCTCCTCGCCTGAGCGAGACGCTCGCTCGCTCAAAAATTGAGCTAGTCGCCTAAGCGACTAATCGCGTGGGAAAACCTGAGCGAGCCTTTGTTAATCTTGCCTAGGCGAGGCAGGCTCACTTGGGCGAGAAGACCAGTGCTCACCACTGTTCTCTCTAGTAACAGCCACCCAGACACATCCAAACAGTTCAAACAGGTATTTTCAATCGATTATATTCTCACACAGGTCATTCAATCATCATATACTCATCAAATAATTAGATTCTACCAAAAATATAGTAAGGTCTAGCTTCCCTTACCTGGAAAGTGTTAGCTAGGGCTTCGACATTCAATCGTGAAGAATAGTAGCTTAAAGAGCAGCTTCGAGAGCTGAAATGCAGTGGGACAGGTTCAAAACGAGTTCACTAGAAATAGCTCTAGCTAGGAACACAAGTAAGAAACGAAATGGACAAAGAACTTGAGTTGGAAGAGACTTACGCAGAGTGGAAGAACGAGACTGAGCTTGCTTGGCTATGGTGATTCCAAACCCTAGCAGAGGATGACGGCAGCAGCTCAAGGGTGTGAGAGTTCTGTTTTTACGAAAGTCAGCATAATGGTTAGGGTTATGGTACATTAGGTCTTAATTCGTATTGGGCCAACCCTTAGACCCATAAGTTTGAGGCAGCCCTTAAAATAAAAGGGGCAGAAACAATAGGGCCTTACACATAGGACCATGTAAGTGCAACACAATGATAATAAGGACTATGAAGTGTATTGTGATTGATTAACCACTATTCATAGAGTTTTCTATACCAACTACACTATGTGTTCAACTTCTCAATCTAGGATTGATTCATATAATTTGTTAAACCAATTATGATATATTCAGTGGCAGATCTTGGTCAATATTTGTGGGGGAGTCAAAATACACTCAATATATATATATATATATATATATATATATATATATATATATTTAATTGTTGTGATTAATACAATAAAAATGAACATATAATTTAGGATACCTGTAATTATAAAACAAATCACACATCTAAAGGATTATCCTTCTTTAGTCAGATTCTTGAACTCATTAATAATTAAATCAATATTAAAATTTTCAACTTTTTTTTTCAACGTAAATAATCATATTGTTGGCAAAAAGTTCATCCTCCATTTTATTTCGCAATCTTGTTTTGATAATTTTCATTATAGAACATTATCTTTCTGTTCGATGGTAGAAACAAGAATAGTTAAAATAAGACTAGACGAATTAAAGAGGATCAATCAAGTAGATGTAATTAACTTTTCTGTTTTTGTCAAAGATTGATTTTTTTTTTTTTTTTTTTTTTTTTTCACGGGTAATTTCCATTTTATCACTTTTAAATAATTAATCTATTCTTTAATTTCTTCATCAATATACCTATGTTTAAAAATTAAAAATAAAATAAGAGTAAAAGATAATTTATCATTATCTAATAAAAAATTGAGATATGTAATTAATAAAAGAAAAATCTATAATAATGAAGTCACAATTAAAAATCGGTTATGAAAAAAATACTTGGTGCATTACTTTTTCTTCTATATTCATGAAAATGAATATACAAAATGATCGTAAGATAACAAATAATGTTAACTATTAAACTAATATTTCACTATCAATAGTGAGACAAAAGAGAATTACTTTTTTTTTCAAGAATGGAAGAAAGCATATAAAAAATAAGAGTACAAAATAATAAATTTATGTTCAACTTTCTTTTTTTCTTCATAAACAAAAGAAAACAAAACAAGTAAAAGTTAAAAGTGAGTACAACATGTGAGAAACTCAGGAGACAATGAAAGAGAAAATAAAAAATATCTTAATAAATTTGTTTATTTTTTTATTCAATTTGATTTTATGCTTTATTATTTATTAACATTAAATATTATATTTTATAAAATAAATAAAAAGATACCTAATTTAATTTTCATCAATTGCCAATATATACTTTTATCATTTAAAATTTTCCAAAAATTCAATTTTTTAACATATAAATAAAAGAATTTATTTTTTTTTGGGCTACGGTTTCCTCGTGTCCCTTCAATGGTCCGTCACTGTATATATTATATCTTATATGAGACCGAAGGTTTGTCTTCTTTTTTTTTCGCCTTTTGCAATATGTAGGACTTGTTATATATTGTGTGCATTACAAAAGAAATATAGTTCCATATTGCTTAGTTTCTACACTTTCAAAGGATTTATATACAAATAACTTTTCACATACCATCAAAGTAGGTAGAAAAAGAGGTGATTGTTGCACTCATGAAATCATAGATCTTATTTGGGCTTTCTATATGCATATTATAAAATACAAAGCTTATAACTACAAAAATCATTCAGTTGAGTTCATCTTATAAAAGGTTACCATCTTTCTAGAAACTATTCTCTTTTCTTTCTTTACTTTCTCTCTAAATTTTTAACCTCTCCTTTCATCTCTTTGATAACTTCTCACACAAAAAAAATGATGAAAGTATTTATTATATTTCTTAAATGTTTCATTATTATTATCTTAACAAGATGATAAAATAAAAATTATGAGATCAAGAACTTTTGCTTGTTTAATGGTAATAACGTAATTTTAACATTATAACTTTTTTATAAGATATGTTTCATATGTTAAAAAATTTATTTAGTCAAATTTCACTATAAGAAAATGTTTCATTAACAACTAATTTTAGTGACCAAATGTTGTTAGTTACTATAGTGACCAATTTAGATACCAATTTACAAAATAAAAAATCATTGGTTACTAAAATAGTTACTATTATGAATAAAAAAATATAATTGGTCTCTAAATTGATTTATAAAATTTAACTACTAAGATTTAGCTACCAAAGAAAATTGGTCTCTAAACATTAGTTATCAAGGTTTTTGCTACCAAAGGAATTTGTTTCTAAATTATTCTCTAATTAATTAGTGACAAATTTAACGATCAATTATAACTTTTTTATTCATAATAGTGACTATTTTAATAACTAATAATTTTTTATTTTGTAGATTGGTATCAAAATTTGTCACTATAATGACTGACATTGGTAGTTAATGAGACATTTTCTTGTAGTGTTTATAGATATTTGTAAGGACCTTGAAAATAGCTAAGAGTTGAAATGGTCTTTATAATTTGAGCTTGAATATTTCATTATTAAAATACAAGGTTTATAATAGAAACATCATTTGATCGAGTTCATTTTATAAAAGACCCCTATCTTTCTAAAAATTATTCTCTTTCCTTTCTCTATCTTTCGTCTAAAATTCTGACCTCTTTGCTCATCTCTTTGACATATTCGCATACTAAAAACATGATGAAAGTATTTGTTATATTTCTTATTTTATTATTATATTAACATGTTGATAAAATAAAAAAAATTATGTCAATAACTTTTTATTTGTTTAGCGTAAGAACTTAATGTTAATATACTTTTTTTTTTCTTTAAAAATATATTTTAATGTTAAAATTTTTTATTCAGATAGATTTATAAATATTTGTACAGACCTTGAAAATATCAAAGAGTTGAAGTGATCTTTATAAATTGAGTTTGAATATTTTATTATTAAAATATAAAGCTTATAAAAAGAAAAAAATATTATTTAGTCGAATTCATTTTATAAAAGAACATTATCTCTATTTAAAACCTATTATCTTCTTTTTCTCTACTTCTCTCTAAATTTTGTACCTCTCTGCTCATCTCTTTAGATATTAGAGAGTGTTATAAGAATCCTGGTTTAGAACACAACCTTTTTTTTGATCAAAATTTCCATCAGATTAAGTTCATCTTTTTCCATTTCCTTGAGTCATTTTGAAAATCTTGCACACATGTTATTGTGTGGTCACATGTGATTCAAAAAGGTTCAAGATAAATCTTTGCTTGTATGAGATCACTAGGATGTGTTCAAATCATTAATTAAGTTTTCTTTGTATAGGTAGAGGATCATGTGAGATTTAGAATTCTTTAAGCTCAGTTGAGATTAAGACTTAATTCGAGTAAGAGGAAGCTAGCTATCTTATTATTCTTGATTGTTATATTGTATTATATTATGATGTGGATGGAATCTGTGATGAGGATGTGTATAATAATGATGATTGATTTTGTTAAACATTAGTGTCATATATTGGTGTGAAATACTCTATGTGGTTGAGGAACAATTTGAGGAAAGGAATAATAGCATGGTTAAATTGGTTCATGGTCTGATAAAATGTATTTGTTATGACTATTAAAAGAGATAAACACACTAGTTGGAGCCAATAGATCAAACTAATATTCTAAAAACTTTTCTAAATTATGTAAACTTGCTGAGCAAGCCACCACTCGCTAAGCGAAATTCCAAAGTTCAAAATCTAGAGAGCTCAAGTCGTTCAACTCGCTAGGCAAACCAATACTCGTTCTCGAGCCTTGTGAAAAAGGTTCCTAAGAATTTAGGTCACTGGGAGAGTAAAAATCTTGCTGAGTAAAAATATTTTAAATAAAATTCAAAGAGCTCATGGTGGGTGAGTCAGTAGGCGAGTTTAGTCTCAAAAGGCTAATTTATGTGGTTTTGCTTCTAGTACCTATTCGTTAAGTGAGTCAATTTCCTTGTTGAGCAAAATTAATTTGATAAAAATCCGAAGAACTAAAAGGAAACTAGTCATTAAGTGAACCAGGGCTCGTTAGGCGAGTGTACTTCCAAGTGGTTACTCGCTGAGTGAGTTAGACTGATCACTAGGCTATCTTGAGCTTTTGAAAACTTACACTTTTATCTCACTAAGTGAGAGGGAAAGATTTTGGATATGAAAAATTAGTAGCTTGAGGTTTTTAAAATGAAAATATGTGTGAGAGGTCGAGTAGAGCCAAGAGAGTAGCCATAATCTACAATGGATATATGTGTGTGTGTGTGTGTGTATGTGAGGGAGAGAGAGAGAGAGAGAGAGAGAGAGAGAGAGAGAGAGAGAAGAGAGAGAAAGACCGAGTAAATTCAGGACAATAGCCATAATATACCAAAGTTGTTGATTTATGAATATGATGTGAATATAGTTATTTTCAATGAGGAAATATTATGTTGGGTGGTCTTAGGATGTGTATTAAATGGTGATTTGACATAAGATTATCTTGACTCTACTAGGATGGACTCATATAGAAGAATATATCTAGGTGGTAAAAGTATATGAACATTCTTATATATAGAGTGCAGTGTGAAAAGAACTAATTCCCACAAGTAGTAGGAATTTACCTTGTCATATGAGGAGGACTTGTAACATCCCAAATTTCTTTTTCTAAACAAACATTCATTTAGTACTTTAGAATATAAACTATGAGCTTAATACAAGTTTTCAAATGGTTAAACTATTTATCTAAAAATACTCATATACTAATTCTTTAGTTTCTCATTCCAGTTCCAATGATACTATCACCATCAACTCCCATATTTGCACCTGTATTTAAAATATGATCATCGCAAAAGAAAATAAACAAAAGGTACACACACACAAAAATTGCAAGGGTGGGCTAATTTTTCAAAAGAATAAACTCAATTTGAAAGAAATCATACCTTATCACAAAAGTTATCCAACTAAAACTTTGAAATACAATAAAATTTGTAAAAATAAGGGTACGTGAATGCAATTAAAAGAAGAAGCTTAATATAAAAGAAATACAAACTTATAATAAATATCATCAAAACAAATCTTTGATAGAAATAAATCCTTAACATATTGGTTCTCATTTTTCTTATGTATACCACTCCAGTACTTTAGTCCCATAACTCATTCAACAATACATTTCATTACATGAACCAGCCCAACAATGCAAACAATTCACATTCATCAAATCAAATACCAAGTATCAGTCCACATGGCTCAACCCAATGGCCCAAACAAACATCATTCCAAGGTAGCTCAAAAAAAATATAGACTCTGCTTCCGGAAGACTAGTGTATTGAATGGACTCATGAGACTCTACACATGTCATACTGACCACCATCTCATTCTTTTCTATAACTTGTTATCAAATTGAACTCACATACTCCATCCAGTCATGATAGGGTTAACCTCACTAACTCATTGAGTATAATCCCCTTTCATATCATATCGTCTGCAAAGTTAAGCATTCCTAAACTCTCACCACCTAGTTATCTCTCTCTATGTCAGTTAGATCCTAGAGTCAGGATAGTCTCATATAACAAATCTCTTTTAATACACTTTGACTAACCTAAATTAGAATTTTCCCTTAGAAATAACTAATTTAAACTATTATATCACAACCAAATCTCTCAAACATGCATACATTGACAAACACAATTCAATTCAATCATCACTTCAAATTAAGGTACAAAAACATCATAGATTTCTCTAACATAAAATCTTGAAAATTTGAAAAAGTTCATGTTTGTAATTAGTTACACTCGACATATAATTGATTATAGAGAAGGTAATAGGTGTATCCATATCCTTAATTAATTCATCAATCGAATATAACTTCAAAATTACAAGTCCTAACTATACAACCCAGATCAAACAATGTCAAATAATTTTTTTAGTTTCTCAACTATCAACAAAATCTAAATACTAACTAAGATATACAGATCCAAGCAATACCAAGCAATCATAAATTTTTCAACAATAGAGACCTCAACAAACTTCACATTATTTGTCAATTTAACTTTTCATATTCTCAACTTTCAGATTTCCAAATAATCACATTTCATACAAAAATTCTACAATGTTCATGGTTTGTCGAGCAATACACTCGCAAACATAAGAGGAATAGGTCCAAAATAAATATATTTTCCAAACTCCAATAACATAAAACACTTCTATCAATCCATCTGATCCCAAATTCAGTAACATCAAATCAATACATTCACACAAACTAAAATGTTATATGCCCATTACATATATCATAAATTACATATAATTCATTTTCAAGTTGCACATGAGTTCAAAACACATTAAAATGATTTTTGATTCTAGTGAAAATTCTAACACAAGGATTAATTTCCATCATATACTCACACTCTAAATCTTTATAGAGACAAAGTTCATCCATACCACACCCTCTCAATATCATTTATACTATACATTTGTTATATTACCCAACACACACAAACAACATAATTTCCATTCATCCACCAATAGTTTCACAAGGCTAACAAACTTTCGAAAGCAATTCATTCTCCTAAAATAGTCAGACATACAATACATTACATTAATCACAATTATGATTTAATCCAGATTCACATTCATATGAATTCATCTCATTTTTTCATTTCTATAATTATAAATATCAATAAAAGAGAAGCATAATTAAATTATTAGCTCCCCTTACCTAACGGTAAACTCCTAATACAGATCCCTCCTACATAACTTCAAAATTTTCGGTTGCTCTATCTACAAAAGGAAAGCCTAATCAATGATCAGATCATGACTCTATGATCACAAGCAGACAGAGACCCACCTAGAGTGTATAAAGGTCACATTCAACCGAAAGTAGGCCACACACAAGAAGAAAACAAATTGATTAAAGAAAAAGTGATAGAAAATGAACTTACTCAAAAGAGAAAATTGATCGATTCAAAATACTCCTTTACTCTTCAATTTCAAGATGGTGATATTTGATTTTTGAAATAGATGAATACAGAGGATAAAATCGATAGTAGAATGAAGAGGATGGAGGGTTTGAGAAAAGGAAAATTGAGGGAAGAAAAAAATGGATGATGCATTTCTTTCTCTCTCTATTTTATTTCTTATAATATTTATTTGTTAAGATTTTCTCTTTCTTCCTTTGTCTAGCCCATTACGGGTAGAGATGGCAAATAAACTCGTCTCCGTGGGTATTGCCCGAACCCGTGCTCATTTTTATGGGGAATCCCCGCATTGACTGGGTATAGGTATGGGTATGGGGAATCCCCGATTTTTTCAATTGGGTATGGGGATGGGGATGAGGATATACATATCCCCGCCATAATATTCGTCCTCGCCATATCTCTATCCTCGTTTAAATTATTAAAATATTCACAATTAATTAAGTAACCGTATATATATATATATATATATATATATATATATATATATATATATATATATATATATATACTTTTTTTTTTTTTTTTATTTATTTTTTTTTT
>Ga0214542_1004413_pt1 | contig 27909 bp, 6 predicted proteins | sample CNSS1metaG_FD_160096 | JGI IMG/M metagenome (GOLD analysis project Ga0214542, IMG submission 160096) | Root nodule microbial communities from cowpea collected in UCLA plant growth center, Los Angeles, California, USA - CNSS1 | ecosystem: Host-associated > Plants > Roots > Nodule | place: USA...
CTTAGAGAGCAGATAATACATGGGCCATAGCCCTAAAGTAAACTCTGAAAAGCGGGATTTGTCCCAACACGGACTAAGCAGCGGAACCTCCATCACCCTGATGACCACGAGGAGTTCTCGCATCTGCTCACATCAATAAATTGATGATCATCGCAAAAAGAGAAAACCACACACATAACAATCAAACAAACAAAGGGTAAGCTTGAGTAGAAAACAATTTATCATGCAATCACATGCTATTACACAATCCAAGTAGTATATGTCATACAAACATGTTATGACTCCTCAAGCAATACACTAGACTCGACACGACTCATCCGAATACATATAATCTGGTCGGATTCAGCGGATGCTTGCACTTGTGATGGATACCTCTGCTCACCCCCGAACTGCTCACCCCCGAGCTAAGTGTTACAAGTGTTACAATGTCTCAATCCCCCACACACAAGGTTATCCCTTGATGAGTTTCAGGCCTCTTGCTACTCTCACCACAAGAGTCAGTCCGCTCTAAGTGAGACTAATTGGGTCCTTAGAGTGTCAGGATGCAACCTTACCTTGAATCCTTACCAAATTATATAGATGGGGCACCACCATGAACTTCCACAACAGGGGTCATGGAATTACGTCCCAACCACTGAAGCACTACCATGAGGTCTCACCTAGAGGCTCATGGAATTACGCACTGACACAAACCAAACATACTCAATCAATAAAGTAATATTTATCATGCACATAACTCTCATGCCAACCTTTATAACCAAATCCTCATTCATATTCCATGTTGAATCCATTCTAACTCATCCTTCCCAATCCATGAATATAGAATTTCACCTCATACCAATACCATGCCATTTTGATACCAACCATTTCATTGAAATCACATGCCAAGATTTATCCAAGCTCATCATTCACAACTCATACACCCTCTTACTCATGCATATTCACTCATCTCATGCTTTAACATAGCAATCCAACTTAACATCACATTATGCAAACGATTTAGGAATTTTAGAAATAAAACTGCAGCTTGTGTAAAGCTCAGAAAATTTTTGTATTTATATTCAAATTAAATATGATTGAATCAAGAACCAACTTAATTGAATAACTATAAAGAAAGTTGTAAACCAAACAAGCAACAAAGGTCAATGTTGTCAACAACCAAACTACAGTGACCTTGCGATAAAAACTGCTCTCACTACAGAGCTCAGATTAAGGATCCGACCAGTCAAAGTCAAAAATTTTGTGTTAAGGATCAGCTGTAAAAATATCAGCCCGATCCAACGGTTAACGAAGTAGTAACTTTCATTTTACGAAAAGTGTGCAGTGTTGTCAACAAACAAACTACAGTGACCTTGCTATAAAAACTGCTCTCACTACAGAGCTTCGATTAAAGATCCGACCGGTCAAAGTAAAGAATTTTGTGTTAAGGATCAGCTGTTAAAATTTCAGCTCCATCCAACAGTTAATACAGTAGTAACTTTAATTTTACGAAAAGTGTGCAATGCAGAAAAAGAGTAGCGCCACATCAATCAAACATACTCGCACACCATACATTTTTATTCGACCAACAACCTCATTCAAGCATCACAGCCATACAAACAGACCAAAAATCGTCAAAATAACTTTAAATACATAAACCCTAGCTTCCCTTATCTTAAAAAAGCTAGCAAAATATCCTGACACCCAAGTAAGTGAGTACTACCGACCACAGAGCAGATTTACGATCTGTAAAACAGTGGAATAGATTCAAAATGGGTTACCATAGTGAACCCTAGTTAGAATCATGATGACAGAGCTGGGAATGAAAAAGGTACGGTGGAGAATCAACTTACATGGATTGAAGAATGGGGTTGAGTTAACGCAAAGAAGGGTAAAACCCAAACCCTAGCAGAACTTTTGTGGAGAGAAAAGGGAAGAGCGAGAGCATTGATTTTGGCAATTGAGTGCAGAATGAGGGGTCTTGGTTGCTTTAGAGGCCTTGTCACCCTATAAGCTAGCCTTTAGGTCCAACTGATTAGGGACATCCCTTAAAAATAAGAGTAGAAAATAATTGAGCCTTACATTGATACATATGCAAACTTAAATGGGCTGACTCGTTTGCATACCAAATTCTAGTTTTAGTCAATAAAAATGATATCAATATCAATGAGTTGTTTGATATGTCTCAATAAGCATTAACTAGAATTCAACCTTGACAAAAGCATTTTTTTTAATCAATCAAATTATAATCTAACAACTATGACATATGGGAGTTGAGAAATGGTTTTCTTCTAAACTCAATTCATTTATATTTATATAAATTTTTAAATAAGTTAGATATAAATATTACTATAGTCCAAACAATATATAAAGAATAATTAATAATTAAAAAAATTTAAAAATAAATGAAGAACTAAAGTATATTTTGGTAATGGTGAAAAACAAACTATCTAAAGATAAATTAAAATAAAATTTAAAAAGGAAAGATTTTACATACCAGTATTATTATGCAACCATTTTGATCTTAACGAAATGGATTCATGTTGATGATCACCATGACATAAAGTCGATCTCTCAAGTCATAAAGAAACTTGAAGTAAGCATGCCTCAATTTTCTGTTTAAGAAAATAGCACAACAAACTCCCAAAAAGCCAGTCACAAATCCAGATTCTATTCCGATGTAAAACCATGTCAAAAATTTAGATTGATTTCCATCTTCATCTACAAGCTCTGTTTCTTTATGTTTATCATCTTGAAAGCACATTTTGATAAGTGGGGGTCCACAAAGATCACGATTGCCAATGTAACTAAGTGTAGTGAACCCTTGAAGTTGTGTGCCTGATGGTATTTTTCCCGTTAAATTATTGAATGATAGGTTCAAATAACCTAAAAAGGACAAACTGGACAAGCTGTAAGGAATTTCTCCCCTAAGTTGGTTTGCTGAAAAATCAAGGGACTCTAAGTTTTTCATGTTTCCTATCTCATTTGGTATTTTTCCTGCTAGTTTATTGTGGGACAAGTTCAAAGAGGACAATCCAATGAGATTAAACATTTGTGGAGGTATTGTTCCAGACAAATTGTTACTTGACATATCAATTAAGGTCATAAAATGTAGGTTTTCACTATATTCTAAAACTTGACCTTTAGTAACCAATTCAAGACTATCGTCATTGAGGAAGTAATTATTATCAAATGAAGGAAAGGAAAAAGAAAGTTTGTGTTGTGAAACATTGTTGAAAAGTAGGGTTTTAATATTATCAAGACAACTAGGTATATGACCTGATATTGCATTATGCGCAATATCCAATATAATAAGGGAAGACAATCGGCATATTTTTGGTGAGATTTCACCACTAAAATGATTGGACCTTAATTGAAGAGCCATGACACTGTGAGATATCCAATCTGGTATGTTTCCTGATAAGTGGTTATTGCGAACATTAAATACCAATAAAGAGTGACAATTTTGCAATAAGGAAGGAATCACTCCATGTAGTTTGTTCTCATGCAAATGGAGTGATGTGAGATTAGATAACAACCCCATTGATGAGGGTATGTTGCCTGATAGATTATTGCTTCCCATGTGAATAGCAACCAAAGATTTCCAATTTTTCCAACAATTGGTAAGCTCTCCAGACAGATTATTTAATGATATGTCCAAGAACAACAAATTGTTTTTTCCATTCAACATCTTGTGATCACAAAGGAGGGGAGACAAGTCTCCTGAGAATGAATTATTTGATAACGACACAATGGTCACCTGTGGTGATAATTGAGGCAAGGAACCCTTTAGACCATTCGATGACAGATCAATGAATGTAGAGTTCAGCAACACATCTGACATGTTTCCGTCTATCAAATTATTTACTAGTTGGACCTCAGTCACTCTTGATACAAAATTCCAAAATTTGTCTTCGGCTTTAAATGATGAATACTCAATAATTAAAGTTTCAATAGATCGTTGTGTATACAACCACGCAGGAAGGTTGGGATTTGAAAACCCAAGAGTTAATTCTTCAAGTTGAAATGGTGGAATCCAGTGGGAGTCAAAATGTAATATTAACGTTGAATATGAGTATATTTCCAGTTCCTTTAATTTTGACAATTTGGCTAAATTTCTCTCAGACACAACCCCTGTCAATGGATTTGCGGCAACACTGAAGGTAGTTAAGGATGATAGATTTCCCAAATTTGTGGGAATAGATCCAGAAAACATGTTCGTTCCAATATTAAGAGTTTGTAGATGTTCCAGTTCACCTAACCAGTCTGGAATGGATCCAACAAAGTTATTGAATCGTAAGACCAAGTGTTCAAGTTCTCGAAGATTTAACAAAGCCTTCGGTAGAGGTCCCATTAAATGATTTACGCTAAGGTCTAAAATATAGATAGTGGAACTAAGATTGAATAGCCACTTAGGTAACTCTGACTTAAATTCATTTTGAGAAAGTTCAAGAACCTGAAGAGCAGTAAAATTAGCATACGGGAGAGACAAACTCAAGTCTTTAAGTTGACAAGCATCCATATTGAGGAATGAAAGTGATGGAAGCATAGTCACTAATTGAAGCCAATTAGTTTCCTTACTAAGATCAATATGACGGAGGTTGAGATATTCCAAGGAGGAAATATAGGGAAGCCATTGAAGGCTATTGAGGACAAGATTTGAGTTAAGTGATAAATCAAGATAACGAAAGGTTGAAGAGTTGACACACTGAGGAGGAGAAGTAGGAAAAGATAGATTGTGACAATTATGATTATGCAGATAATCAAATTGTAATGCTAAGAAGTCATTGTTTGTCAAATCCAAGTAATCTAAAAATTGCAACTCCAGTAACAACAATGAGAGGTGAATGGAACCTGTAAGACAATGTGATTTGTCTTCTTGGTCCCTGTAAATTGGAAGAGTTGTAGAACATGGGAGAGTGATTCGAGTGACTCTACTTGTGATGTTGTTACAGATGACTCCTTTCCATTCACAACAATCTAGTTCAATGGACCATGAAGAAAGGACACCTGAGGGATCTCTCACTCCTTGCTTGAAGTTTAAGAGAGCATGCATGTCTTGTTGGTTGCAACGACTCTCAAAGCTGCAAAAGACGGTGTTGAACATGATTCCGCATAACAACCACCAAAAAATAATTGCATTTTGAGAGGGAGATATATTCATGATTACAAGAGAAATGAAGTGGTGAATGACTTGAACCTAACGGAGAGAAACTATCTATTTATACTAATTGCGGGCAGGTTATCCATTAATTATCGGATTACGAGTAATTATATGTTTTTAATAATTTTAAGGTATTTTAAAAAAAATTAAATTGCAATAAAAATAGTAAGCTTTTAAATAAATAATTGTTATTTTTAATCTGAAACTTTTATGCTTTCCCGGGTAAAATCACTATAAAAGATTTTTTTTCTCTAAATCTTTAATGTAGTGCCATATTTACAACTTAAATATTAAAATGAAATTAAATATTTCAAAACATTTTGAATAATGAAACCATGATGAGAATATTTAATTTTAAAATAAATAATAATTTTTTTAATCTGAAATAGTTATGCTTTCACCGGGTGAGATTATTATAAAAGACAATTTTTTTATAAAACTTTAATTAATGCCTTATTAACAAAATCTTTATAATATGGATGTACATTAATTTCTGATGTTTTAAAATATATAAAAAAAATTTAGTATACTAACACTAATATATTTTAAAGATTGAATAAATAGACAACAGCAGAAAATTATCAGAAAATGTGATTGAGAGTCCTCACAGTGGGTCAAAACAATGAATGATTCCTTCTTTTGACATTGGCAAGTTATTGGAATTTTAACCACTACACCACCATGGACTATGGCTTCCCATCACCTTCCACTTACTCCTGTTCTAATAAATACTTAAGAATGGAGTATTGTACTTCATTACAATTTATGGTGGAAGGATTTGTCACAAAGTATAATTATCTTGTATTCAGTTACCTAACAAACTAGTAGTGTCATGTGTTATTATCTGGTATTTAGTTATTATATTTAATTTTTTTATTCAATTAGTCTTAATTTTTTAAAATAAAACAATGTTATCTTTTTCCATCTGGGACTAAATTTGTTGTTTAGATGAATGTTATATAAATATTTTTTAATACTTTATTTATGTAAAATAAATAAAAAAAATATTTAAAATGGCATAGGAGAAAGTGTTCTACCATAGAGGCTCTGCATTTCTTAGAAGGAAAGTAGTATAGTATTTTGATCATTAAAAAAAAAGTTAATTTTTGTATTTGTAAAGAAATAGAGAAAATTAAAAGATAAAATAACGGATGTTAAGTATGTAAAAGTTTGTTAGGTATCAAAATAATAATATCCTTTCCAAAATCCTTTTTGTTTTCCTTTCTCATTCTTTATTCGGGTTCCTTCTTCTTTTAAAGGCTCTCTTCCGATTCTAGGAGATGTTTTAACGTTATCAACAATACACACGGTATAAAAGTGGTATTTTTTTTTCCTCTTTCTTTTTCTCCTTTCTTAGGATGCAATTGTTCTGAAGATGTTTATGTAAATTTATGAAATAGTTTTTTCTAATACAGGGTAATATTTGATTTAGATAATTCTGAAATATTTTATTCTTCGTCTTTTTTTTCTTTTAATTAAAATAAATTATGCCTTCTTTATTATTATTATCTATATCATCAATGTATAAAAAAATATCCTCTTTTGTGTCAATTTTGTGTCAATATATAAAGATGATACTTTTTTGTGTCTATATTTATATATATTTCAGTTTTATTCTTAATTATTATTTTAAAAAATAATTATTTTATAAATAGTTTATTTTTAACTATTATTCTATAAACCACTTTTATCTTTAACAGTTATTTTGATAACTTCTTTTGTATACATTTTTTTTCTAATTTTAATCATTCATAAATATCTTAATTTAATTAAATATTTCTTATTAATCTTAATTCAAATCTCAATGAAACTTAAAAAATAAAAGGCAAAGACGTGATAGCGTATTTATTCTCGCTAATAACAATAATAAAAGTGACTGGATCACTTAGGCTATGTTCACTTCAAAAGATGAATTTGAAGGAGAGTGAGAAGATGAATTTGAGTGGATTAAAGGGTGAAGTGTGTGTTATTTTTTTAAGGAATTTGAGAGTAAAAGTGAGTAAATTTAGAAGTAAATTTATGAAATTTTGTGAGTGATTTGAATGATGTGATAGATAAAAAAAATAAAGTTTTAATGTATTAAAATATAAGATTACAATTTTACCCTTAAAGTTAAAATTAATATATTTTTATTATTACTATTATTATTATTATTATTATTATCAAAACAATAATTATTAATATTATTTTTATCATTATTATTTAATATTGTTATTAATATTATTATTTATTATATATATATATATATATATATATATATATATATATATATATATATTTGGAATCGGATCTAAGCATCATGGGATTGGATCCAATATCATTGGGATCGATCCAGATGCATTGGATTGGATCCAACATTAGTGTGAACGGATCCAATATTAGTGGGAACGGATCCAACTCATTCCAATGTATATAAAATGGGTAAAATAGTCATTTGTTGAAGTAATCCTTCAAATATACGTTCCATACGCGAGATAAAAAAAACCATTCATCCTTCAAATCATTGCAAACACTCGCCCATATATCATCTAAAATGAACACCTTACTTCTTTGTTGATCCATCCTTTGATCTCCACTGAAACAGAAAATCTTCGCAAGCGAACAGGCTCTTAGTTCAAGAATAATTATTGTCAAAACAATATTTTCTAGTTTTTAAATAAATTGGATTCACGCTACGTATCCAAGGAAGTGTGAGACAGTTTTGTGCAAGTTTCTATATCCGTATCTGGCATGCTCTTCTAAAGCACAGTATTGTGCACGCCTTAGTTGCCTTAGTTGATATGACAACACTCAATTTCATTTGGATGAATGTATTGATTTTTAAAAAATAGAAAGATGTATGTTTTTAATTAATGGTAGATAAGTAAAAAAAGTTGAAATAAGAAAGAAGAAGAAGAAAGAGCCCAATTTATTTTTAATTATCACATTTTTCTTCATGAGTTTCAATGTTTTCACCCCACTCCTTGTTATTTATTTACACTATTTACATTTCTCACATGATATGTCATCAAAAGATATTTTAACATCACTGTTTTCAAATAAGGGTATAATTTTAATTATTAGAAGCAATATTCTTTAGTAATTATAATCAATGTCATCTTATTGATTTTATGCTTATGTGATGTGTTTCATTAGGATTTTTGTCACTCAGATGAAGATATTTTTTTTACTAATTGAAGCAAATATTCCTGATAAATGATTAGAATCAATATATTGATACTATGTTATGATTTGATTCAAGTTATGCTTATATTGATACATTGTTATAAATCAATGTGTTGCATTAGGATTTTCAGTTTAAGGAAAATATATGATTCTAATAATTAGATGCAATATTTTTTAATAATTATAATCAATACTATGGATATTATGCAATGATTTAATTTCTATAATATGTTTCATGGGGACCAATTCTTTCCTCATATATATCTCATTATAATTAAATACTAGAATCTCAATGATGGGCCAAGAGGTCTATATGAGCGCAAAGTTTCTCCAATGCAAGACACAAAAGGAATTTCACACTTCTCTTTCTTTTTTTATTGCCAAAACACACACACAACGGGGATCACCTCAAAATCCTCTTAGTTGGGTTTGCTCTGTTTGTGGCCTTCAAAGGTAAGTTCTTTTCTCCTTCTAATGTTATTCATGTATTTGTGACAATATAAAATTAATGGGTTGTGAATCCTGACTTAAGTGTATGATTTATTGACTTAACATATTGCTAAATGCATTTGGGGTCTGATGTTATGTAATTCCGGGGCTGAATTAATGATTGATATGTGTCTATGACAACATTATAAACTCTTCGTAAACTTTTAATCCTCCTCTTTTTAAAAAAATAAAAGTTATAAATTATATTACTTAAATATACATGTAATTAATAAAATAATAGGATAACTTAAATAATACTTACATTACTTTCAATTTATGAATATTCATAACATTTCACAATTTTGACTAGTTGTGTTGCATGATGAGTTTTATATGTTGAACTCGAGACCATCCTTAAAAGATTGAGTTACATTCGATTAGGTGGATTTGACCAAATCTCAAATAAATTGAATTCAATTTGTTTGGTTGAATTGAGTCGTTGGATTATTTTAGTGCAATTTTGTGTTTAACATTCTTCTCACACCATGTGGGTGCAACCATATCCATGTGAGTGCAATCACACCTATATGAGGAAGAAAAATGAGGATTTCAAGTCACTTATACCTTTGAGATATCAAACGAGTGGCTTGTTCTAATAAAAATATGAAATCGCTAAGAATTTGAGGTTAGATGTAGTTTTCCCTCTTTTAACCCATTAAGATGCTTTCTAGGGATAGGAACATGATCCAAGCATCAAGACCAAACATAGACAATCCATCAACAATGGTGGACTGCAACAAAGTTATCTTAAGTGGAATTAGGTTGGAACATTACCATAGTCTTTAGAAAAAAAAAAAAAAGAGAATTACAAGTAATTCTTTTTCCGTTAACCCTTTACAATGGGATTTGGTTGATATATCCAAAAGTTTCACGTTACTTAAAAGTCAAGTCTAATAGTAGTTATATATGCATGGTTATTAAACTCACGAGTTAAAGTTAACTCATCCAAGTTTATGTTCTTACTAATAGCTTTCGAGTTGAAAGCAAACTCATTTTTTGTATAAACTTGATAAATTCGGAGATGAACTCGGTGAGCTCGCTCAAACTCACAGGTTTGGTACCGCATGCGCGAGTTCAAGAAAAAAAATTTAATTTGAAGTAACCAATATTTTATTGCATGATGCTATATGTTAAAATTAAAATTAAGAAAATGTAACAATTGTTTAAATTGATAAATAATAAGTAAATAAATTTTATTAAACATTAACTCATTTAAACAAGATAACTTGTCCAAATTAAAAGCCTATACAGTTTTTAGAAAATAAATAAATGTACAAAACAGTTTAATAAAAGAAATATTTAAAAAATTATATAATTATGTAACAATATTTTTTTTTTTTAAAAACACATTTTCATTAATATAATAATGGTTAATCATATTCTTATATGTCGTTTTCCAATAATTTACTTTATCTACCAATCAAATAAATTGATTTATAAACGGCAACAAAACTCTTACTGATAAAAAATATTTAAAGACTAATTTTTTAATTAAAAATTAATTTAGAGATAAATTTTTTTTAGTAAAAAATTAGATAATTTATGTTAATAATAAATTCAGAAATTAATTCATAATAAAAATTATTTTAATTATTAATTATAAATTTTTGAAACTATTTTAATTACTAATAATATATAATTTATAAATTAATATTTAAATTGATTTCTATAATAATTAATTACTTTCATCAGAAAAATCGATTATTATTTAAGAAAAACTTTTAGTGATATTTTCAGAAGCATATGTTAAGAACTTATCAATTAGTCGTTAGCTTCTTATTAGATAAAAAATGAACTTAATAGCTATTTTTTTAAAGAGACTCTAACCCTAACCCTAGTATATTATCACATTACTTTCTAGGAACATTTTAAGAAGCACTGCATCATGCTAAAAAAAAATCTACTTTTCTACATACTGACTATAGTAGAATGACAAAATTTTGCAATTACTAATAGAATATAAATTAGTTGAAATGACGTCAATTTTCATGGACGATGATCTTATTAACTTCTTTTTAAATATATTAAAATTTATACCAATATTTAGTACTTTGAATATTAAGAAAAGTTAATATGGAACATTTTTACTAGTTTATAAAACATACAACATAAACTTATCTCATTTAAATGCTGCAGAGAACAAAGAAAAAAGAAAAGATAAAGTAGGAAACCATCAGCGTAACTTAAAAGGAAAAAACAAAATACACCAACTATTAATAATAACCAAATCTAAATATTAAGTTCATCACTGCTGAGACTGTTTGTAGTGTTTTCATAACACCACATGTTCTCTTCTACGCTTGAAGACTTGTTCCTTTTTCATGAATGAAAAACACCTGAGATATAATAATGCAAGAAATTTTATAAGAATAAATGAATTAATAGACAAGTTTTCATTATCATATAATTTTGTAACTTATTTAATACACCATAAAACATCTTAAATTGATATTTCTTCTTTCCATTATTCTAATATATTTTCATTTTTCTTATAGTTGTTTTTCATGGACCCAATTTTTATAAATAAAAAATAGGATTAGACAAAAATAAAGAAAATTGATTTAATTAGTTACTCTACTTTAACCAACTAAATTATAATAGAATTTGCAGAGAAAAACAAACTTAAAAGCTAAGATGCCACATGTGAGTTGAGAAAACTCATATTCTTAACTCAATTCATTTATTTATATATGTTTTTAAATAAGTTGGATATAAATATTACTGCAATTCAAACAATATGTAAAACAATATATAAAGAATAATTAATAATTAAAAAACTAAAAAGAAAATGAAGAAGTAAAGTATATTTTGGTAATGGTGAAGAGCAAACTATTCAAAGATAAATTAAAATAAAATTTCAAAAAGAAAGATTTTAGATACCAGTATTATTATGCAACCATTTTGATCTTAACGGAATGGATTCATGTTGATGATCACCATGACATAAAGTCGATCTCTCAAGTCATAAAGAAACTTGAAGTAAGCATGCCTCAATTTTCTATTCAAGAAAATAGCACAACAAACTCCTAAAAAGCCTGTCGTAAATCCAGATTCTATTCCAATGTAAAACCATGCCAAAAATATAGATTGATTTCCATCTTCATCTACAAGCTTTGTGTCTTTATGATTATCATCTTGAATGCACATTTTGGTAAGTGGGGGTCCACAAAGATCATGATTTCCCATGTAACTAAGTGTAGTGAACCCTTGAAGTTGTGTGCCTGATGGTATTTTTCCTGTTAGATTGTTGAATGATAGGTTCAAGTAACCCAGAAAGGACAAGCTGGACAAGCTCTGAGGAATTTGCCCACCAAGTTGGTTTAATGAAAAATCAAGGGACTCTAAGTTTTTCATGTTTCCTATCTCATTTGGTATTTTTCCTGCTAGTTTATTGTGGGACAAGTTCAAAGAGGACAATCCAATGAGACTAAATATTTGTGGAGGTATTGTTCCAGACAAATTGTTACTTGACATATCAATTAAGGTCATGAAGTGTAGATTGTTTTCATATACTAATACTTGACCTTTTATAACCAATTCAAGATATTCATCACTGTAGAAGTAACCATCATATGAAGGAAAGTAAAAAGAAAGTTTGCTCAATGAAGCATTGTTGAAGAGTAAGGATTTTATATTACTAAGACAATTGGGTATATGACCAGAAATTGTGTTATTTGCTATGTCCAATATAATGAGGGAAGAAAATTGACATATTTGTGGTGGGATTTTGCCAGTAAAATGATTGGACCTTAATTGGAGAGTCATTACACTATGAGATATCCAATATGGTATGTTTCCAGATAATTGGTTATTGCGGACATTAAAGACCAAAAGAGAATGACAATGTTGCAATGAGGGAGGAATGTCTCCATGTAGTTTATTTTCATCCAAATGGAGTGAGGTGAGATTAGATAAGAAGCCCATTGATGGGGGTATCTTGCCTGATAGATTATTGCTTCCCAATCGAACAACAACTAAAGATTTCCAATTCTTCCAACAATTGGTAAGCCCTCCAGATAGATTATTCATTGATATGTCCAAGAACAACAAATTGTTTTTCCCATTCAACATCTTATGATCACACAAGAGGGGAGACATGTCCCCTGATAATGAGTTATTTACTAACGAGACAAAAACCACATTTGGTGATAATTGTGGCAAGCAACCTTTTAGACCATTCGATGCCAAATCGATGAATGTAGAATTCAACAACACATTTGACATGTTTCCGTCTATCAAATTGTCTCGTAATTGGACTTCATCCACTCTTGATACAAGATTCCAAAATTTGTCTCCAGCCTCAAATGATGATCCCATAATAGTTAAACTTTCAATAGATCTTTGTGTATACAACCACGCAGGAAGATTATTGGGATTTGAAAACCCAAGAACTAATACTTCAAGTTGAAAAGGTGGAATCCAATGGGAGTCAAAATCAATGATTAAAGTGGAATATGAGTATAATTCCAGTTCCTTTAATTTTGACAATTTGGCTAAATTTCTCTCAGATACAACTCCTGTCAAAGGATTTGACGCAACATCTAAGGTGATTAAGGATGAGAGATTTCCCAAATTTGTGGGAATAGATCCTGAAAAGTTGTTTGCTCCAAGAGAAAGAGTTTCTAAATGTTTGAAATCACCTAACCAATCTGGAATGGGTCCATCAAAGTTATTGTCATCCAATACCAAGTTTTCCAGTTCTCGAAGATTTAACAAAGCCTTAGGTAGATGTCCTTTTAAAGAACTTAGTCTAAGGTCTAAATCATAAATACCAGAACTAAGATTGAATAACCACTTAGGTAACTCTGAGTTAAATTCATTACAAGAAAGATCAAGAGCCTGGAGGGCTGTAAAATTAGCATACTGGAGAGACCAACTCAAGTCTTTAAGCTGACAAGCACGCATATTGAGAAATGAAAGTGATGGAAGCATAGTCACTAATTGAAGCCAATTAGTCTCCTTACTGAGATCAATATGACGGAGGTTGAGATATTCCAAGGAAGAAATATAGGGAAGCCATTGAAGGCTATTGATGGCAAGATTTGAGTTACGCGATAAATCAAGATGACGAAGAGTTGAAGAATTGACACCCCGATGATTATGCATATAATCAAATTGCAATGCTAAGAAGTCATTGTTTCTTAAATCCAGGTAATCTAAAAATTCTAACTCTGCTAACAATAAAGAAAGGTGAATGGAACCTGTAAGGCAATGTGATTTTTCTACTTGGTCCCTGTAAGTTGGAAGGGTTGTAAAACATGTGAGAGTGATTCCAGTGACTCTACTTGTGATGTTGTTACAGATGACTCCATTCCATTCACAACAATCTAGTTTGGTGGACCATGAAGAAAGCACCCCAGATGTGTCTGTGACTCCTTGCTTGAAGTTTAGGAGAGCATGCATGTCTTGTTGGTGGCAACCAATATTGAAGCTGCAACAGATATGGTTGAACATGATTCCACATATCAACCACCAAAAAATGATAGCATTTTGGAACGGAGATATGTTCATGATTACAAGAGAAATGAAGGGATGAGTAGGTATGAATGACTTCAACATAATGGAGACAAATTTTATTTATAGGAATTGGAGTCTGTACAAAGTTTCACTTTACGTAACGTAATAATAGATTCTGAGTATTTCACATTATGGATTATATTCCTGTTATAACTTAGAAACATTATAAATAATAAAACCATGATGAAAAAAAATTCAACTTTAAAATAAATAATATTTTTTTAATCTGAAATAATTATGGTTTCAGTGGTAAGATTTTCATAAAAGATAATTTTTTTTTTATAAAATCTTTAATGTAATGCCATATTTAAAACTTTACTATTACACTGAAATAGTTTGTTATGATTTAATAGAAGTAGTTGATGACATTTGAGTTTGTCTTATGATAATATGATGAGATTTTGTATTAAATAAGAAAAATGATTGTATAACTTTGTTGACAAAAATGTGTTCCCTAACCCCACGAAAACGATCTTGGAAAAACCTATCAACTCAAACATAATTTAATGCATCCATCCAATTCATTGCTTATTCTTTATTCTTTAAACAATTCTTTTGAGAGCCTTCACACAGTTCTCTATGTAAGTTATGTTAAATACACCAATATTAGGAAAAATAATTCTAGTAATTTTATGAAGAATATGAAATAAATACGAACAAAGTAAAGTTTATCTAATACTGGGTTTAAGTTATGATTATCTTTTTATAATAAAAAAAAATCCAGAAATTTATGGAATTTTTTTAATGAATCGAGCTTTAATCCCGAAATTTTATGCAATATTAGTCTCGAAAAAAAAAAAAAAAGCATAGAAGTACTCGTGGTTCTTTCATTTATTCCCCTTATTAGCACAACATTCTAGTACTAACCTACTTAAACAAATAATTTGATATTTAAAATATATTTTATAAACAAAATGATAAGTTTATTAATATGTAATCGAATTTGGATTCTCTAATATGTAATTATGATGTATAATGGCAGAGAAGACCCATCACCCAATGTTGTCCAAACCAACCAATGGTTCCTTGGCATTGCAAAGTTAATGAAAATTTTACACACTCCACCATGGACTATAATATAATATAATGCACTTACTCTTATCTAATAAATAAATTTAGTCAATGCACTCATTCTTTTCAGTTTTTAAAATTTTATAATATTATTTTAAATTTTATATTAACAGTCATTTGTGATAATTAATAATATAAAAAGTATTATGGTAGACACTATCAATTCTAATATATATATATATATATATATATATATATATATATATATATATATATATATATATATATGCGTGTGTTTTTATGAAAATTGTAATCATTATGCAAAACGAAATATTTAATCATTTATTTAAATTGTAGAATATTTTTTATAGAAATTGAACACCAAATAATCTTAACAAAAAAACTAAAAGAGGTATTGTAGAAAAATGTAAAAAAAAATAACTTAATTTAATTTATTAAAAATTAAATCTTACCTTTAGTAATTTATATTTTGATATTTTTGTGATTAATATATTAAATTTTAATTAAAAAGTAAATATTTATAAAACATTAATTACTAATATGGACTTTTTCTAAAACTTAGAATATAAATTAAGAATTTCAAAATTTTGTTAACATTTATGTTAATAAATTTTATGAAATTATCTAAAATTTTAATTAAAAGTATCAAATGAATTATTTGTAAAAAATAAATTACAATTTGTTGCATTAAAAGTCTTAAGACTTGGTAATATAATATTAACGGTTACATATAATGAAATTTTAATTATTATGATTAGTTGAGAGTGAAGTTACTATTTGTATTTGTGTCGGTCTAATAGAAATCAATTATCTTAATCGAATATCGATAACCTTAAAAAAGATATTGACATAAAGTTGTAAAATTTGTATTTCTATTATATCTTATTAAGAAAAAAAAATTCACAACTAAATTAAATTCAAAAATAAAAAATAGAGATTTATTACTAAAAAATATTATTTTGAAAGTAAAATGTCAAAATATTTATAAATCAGCATGAAAACTTTTGCATTGGATTCAAAAGTCTTCACAAAGAAGTGTAATTGTGATCAATTCGTGATACGATATCTATTAATCAGAAAACTTTGTTTATTTAAAGCAACGACTTGACTTTAACGTTGCTTTACAAAATGTGTCCCCTACGCCCATGATAACCATTTTGGAAAAACCTTTCAAATCAAACATAATTTATGTGTCGGTGCTATTGATTGCTTATTCTTTATTCTTTAAATAATTCATTTGAAGGCTTCACACATATAGGTATGGTATCTGTATCCAATACGATACATATTTATGATACATATTTATACGTCGATACATTTATTTTTAAAATAATAAGATATATAATAAATATATGATATATAAATATTAAAAGATATACAATGATTTTTAAAAATATAATAAATATATGATTGTTTTTATGTGAATTTAAATCAAAACTATATATACTAAAATTGTCAACATAAAAAATATAAATTATTGCTATCATAGAAATATTAAGAAAACTCTTAAATAATGACCAATTTTAGTAATAAAAAATATGTTAGAGACCAATTTTCTAATTAGAGATCAATTTAGAGACTAATTATTTTGGTAGCCAAAATCTGGTAACTAATGCTAATAACCAATTTAAAAACTAATTCATAATTGAAACTATTTTAATTATCAATTTAGAGACCAATTATAATTTTTTGGAAATATTTTAGTTACAATTTGATTACTATATAGTGACTAATTATTTTTTATAATTAAAATGAATCATTATTCAAATATTTTTTTTAGAATATTACAACTTTATAAATTAGATACTTGATAAATATCGATAATTCCAGTAATTTTACGAAGAATATAGAAAAAAAAAAAACGTAAAGTTCATCTCCTACTGGTTTTAAGTTTATGATATTTGAGTTTGTCCTATGATAATATGATGAAATTTTGTGTTAAATAAGAAAACACAGTTAATTAGGATTGGAACGACTTGAATATAGAGAAAGCGATTGTAACTTTGTTGACAAAATGTGTCCCTACCGATTTTTTTTCTTTCTGACGGAGCACCTTTTGAGAATAAAATTACAGAGGTAGCACGGATTGAATCTTTTTATTTTTTAATTATTTAAAACTGGAAGATGAAAAAACAGTAAATTAAGAAAAGATAAATTAAGGTAAAATTAATTAATGTAGTACTAATTTATTATTGTTGTAATTTTTTGAGAAAATAATTTTGAAAAATACATAAGTATATTGTTAAATATAATATAATATAATTATTATTTTGTTGTTGGAAGTTTGTAAAGTAGCAATTGATACTTTGAAAAAATGAAGTGAATTTATATGTTATTCAAATTAGTTAATAAAATAAAGGGAAAAAATTATTGAGTCAAAATTTGTTGTTTAATAAAAGAATTATTAATAGATAAGTATTAAAATAAGTGTAAAGATGTTAAGTAAATTTGATAAATATATATTTATATGGTTAAAGAATAATTTATAGTGGACGCAATAATTTGAAAATAAGTGAAGTAATAATACTCCAAAACTTAATTTTTTGTTGTAATAATTTGTTGAAGGAAAAGATAATTAGTATTATTTATTATAATGTTTACTTAATTATTTGAATGTAAAGATATAATTCATTAAATATTTAATCATTGTAGGTATGTATATATAAATAATAGAATGTAAAACATCTTATATAAAGTTCCATTTAATAGAAAATATACAATTACATAAAATATCACATAATATAACATAATAGAGGAGAGAGAGAAAGTATACTAGAATGATTATTACAGTCATCCATAAATATCACAAAATATAAATTATCTAAGGACACAAAACAACTCAAGAAAAGATTAAGAACACAGAAAGAGTTTTCAAAAAGATTCCAAGAGGACGGGGTTGATCTATAACATCTACTCTAAACCACAACATCATCATCCACCTAATTAGGATCAACCAATGTCTCCTCGTCTGCTCACACCAATTCTTTTGGTGATCATTGCAAAAGAAAAGACAAACAAGGAAACAAAAGTACAAGGAAAAGTGTAAGCTACGGAATTTAAATTAACATAATAATTATGTCACAGAAACACAAGCAACATGCAATACCAAGCAATAATAGACTCTCTAACTCTATTATCCAGATAAATGTAATGAAATCAAATTCATTGGAAACTTACATTTGTGGTGGCCTCTATTGCTCTATAGAGTCATTGTCAATGAGTTTCACCCTACCACACAAGGTTAATCCATGATCATTTAAGATCATTATCCTGTATTAGACTAAGACCTCCTACTACTCTCACCACATAAATCATTCTACTCTATGTAAGTTTGAATGATCATTAGAGTGCCAAAATATAACCTTACTTAAATTCATAAATCATTACATACACTATATTACCACCATAGGAATTTCGTCATGAAACTCTTACATATTTCACATGTTATCTAAGAATAACTCATATTTCCATGCTATACACATCAAGTCCAGTCTCAAGAATACCACACATTCATGAATAGCTTCACACTTCATACTTTTAAACTAAATAAGTCAATCACAGATAAAACAAAGAAATTAAGAGTTCTGCAGCAATTCTCGCTTGAGTTGGGGATTCTCGCTTGAGCGACAAGAGTTTTTGCTTAAGCTAAAAATTCTCACTTAAGCTAAAAATTAAGCAGAGACAAAAAGAGTTCCAATGGTCCTCTCGCTTAAGCTAGAATTTCTCGCTTAGACGATAGCGGCTCTTGCTTAAGTGAGAAATTCTCGCTTAAACTAAAACTCGAACAAAGTGCAAGGTGAAAATTTTGTTATTTTTGTTTAAGCTAGATTTTTCTTGCTTGGGCGAAACTGCTTTCGCTTAAGCTAGAAATTCTCGCTTAAGCTACAATAGCAGATTTCCACCTACATCCAACATGCAACACCAACACACCGACCAAAAACAGAACACAAACCATTTCAATGCAAATCACTCATTAATTCCACCCTTCAAGACCCAATTAATGACCAAACGAATAATTCATTTTGAAATTTGCAAGAATCCTAGCTTCTCTTACCTCAAACAGATACCAAACTTATGAGGAGAAACCCAAGAGAATTTGAGCACCACAACCCTAAATCAACCTAACAAACCAAAACACAAGAGTACAGAAGGGGGAAAATGAGGCTCTGATCATAATCAAAGCAAACCCAAAAAACTCCAAAACTAGAAGAAGAAATAGAAGATGATGTTGGAAGTCCCACATCAAATAGAAATAAGGTCAATTCACAATATATAAGTGGATGCAATCTTCACCTTACTCGTCGATTTTGTGGAATTGAGTTAGGCTTAAAGCTCACTTCTAACAATATAACACACTTACTCTTATTCTAATAAATAAACTTAGTCGACGCACTCATTCTTTTCGATTTTTAAAATTTTATAGTATTATTTTAAATTTTATATTAACAATGATTTGTGATAATTAATAATATAAAAAATATTAATTATGGTAGATACTATCAAAATTATATATATATATATATATATATATATATATATATATATGCGTGTTTTTCTATGAAAATTGTAATTATTATGAAAAACGAAATATTTAATCATTTATTTAAATTGTAGAATATTTTTTTTTATAAGTTCAGGTAATACAACATCTTTTCAAGGACGGTCAATTAAAATAATTTAAATAAAATAAAGAAAATAAAATCTTTAAAGAAACTGAAAACCAAATAATTTAAATCTTACTTTTAGTAATTTATATTTTGACATTTTTTTTGATTAATATATTAAATTTTAATTAAAAATTAAATATTTATAAAACATTAATTACTAAAATGGAATTTTTCTTAAACTTAGAATATAAATTAAGAATTTCAAAACTTTGTTAACATTTATGGTAATAAATTTTATGAATTTATCTAAAATTTTAATTAAAAATATCAAATGAATTGTTGTAAAAAATAAATTACAATTTACTGCATTAAAAGTTGGTAATATAATATTAACGGTTAATATAATGAGATTTTAATTATTATGATTGGTTGAGAGTGAAGTTAATTACTACATGTATTTGTGTCGGTCTAATAGAAATCAATTGTCATAATCGATTATAGATATAACCTTAAAAAATATATTGACGTAAAGTTGTAAACTTTGTATTTCTATTATATCTTGTTAAGAAAAAAAGAAGAAGTTCGCAACTAGATTAAATTAAGAAATAAAAAACAGATATTTATTACTTAAAGTTATTGTTTTGAAAAAAAATTTTAAATATACTTTTGGTTTTTAATAGAGCTGAATGGATTGGAACCCGCGAGCCAATCTGATTCACCACGGGTTCGGGCCGGGTTAGGTTGAAAATATTTTACAAATTTCAATACGGGTTGATTTTTGACCCGATTCATTTAGAATCCGGCTCATCCGGATTGAACCCGTGGTGAGTCGGGTTGATTCACCAACCCGCAAATAAAAGGGTCACACAAGTGTTTTTATTTTATTTTATTAAGTTGGGTTTTACATTTGGATCATGTTAGGTTATTTTTTTATCCAACACGTAAATAATTTGAATTTTTTTTATTTTGGTTTGTATTTGGATTGTATTAAAGTTTATTTAGATTTTAATTAGAATTACAATTTAGTTTTGACTGAAAAAATAAAAATAATAATATTTTTTTTAATTAAGTGAACCCGTGAGCCAACCGGTGGTGGGTCGGGTCGGATTCAAATTTTTTCGGCTCGCTAAAAGGTGAGCCGGGTTGGGTTGACACACTAAATTATCAATCTGTGGTGGGTTGAGCCGGGTTATCCATTTTGACAGTTCCAGTTTTTGACTTTTTTGTGAAAATTAAAATTTTTTTTTTCAAAATTTGGCTTAATTTAATCTTCTAACTCTAAACATGTAAGAATTTAGTTATTTTAATCAAATTTTGTTAAATTTATTTAAAATTTTAAACTCATTGCATAATTATATTTAAATTGTTTATTCGTTTGACACATATCTTTATTTTAATATTAGCTTAAAAAAATATTTAAAACATTAAATAAATTTAACAATAATGATTAATTAAAAAATTACATTTATATAATTTTAAAAATTAAAGACTAAATTAGTGTAAAATTTAAAAGATACTAATTTTAATTTTTAATAAGAGTCAAGGATAAAATTATATTTAACTAAAAAAATTCAAAATATTTATAAATCCGCGTGAAAAGTTTTGCATTGGACAATGACCATATCAATTAACCGAAAACTTTGTTCTTTTAAAGCAACGACTTGACTATAACGTTGCTTTACAAAATGTGTCCCATACGTCCACGATAACGATTTTGAAAATAATTCATTTGAAGGCTTCACACGTATACGCTACTGTAAATTATGTTAAATACATCAATATTAAGAAATATAATTCTTGTAATTTTATGAAGAATATCAAAAAATAAAACAACGTAAAGTTCATCTCCTACTAGGTTTAAGTTGATGATATTTGAGTTTGCCATATACGATGAAATTTTGTGTTAAATAACAAAAAAGTTAAATATGTATTTAGTTTTTAATTTTCAGTTGAATTTTTTGTCTAATTTAATCTTCAGCTTCAGCTTTTTATTTATATATATATATATATATATATATATATATATATATATATTTTATAATCACATTTTTGTTATTTATTTAAGATTTCAATGTTATTTTAAAATAGTTTCTTGACTAATATTAAAATAGAAATGTATAAGGTATAATTGTTAATTAAATTTAACAAGTTAAATAAATTAAATTCAAATATTTTAAAAATTGAAAAATTAAATTAAATTAAAATTGTAAAAAAAAGTAATTTTAGTTTCTATAAAAAATTAAGGAGAAAAAATCATATTTAATCGCTCAAGACAACAAAGTTAATTAGGATTGCAACGACTTGAGAAAGCTATTATTACTTTGATGACAAAATGTGTCCCCACAGATTTTTTTATTTTCTTTTCTGACGGAGCAGCTTTTGAGAATAAGATTACAGAGGTAGCATGAGTAGAATTTTTTTTTAATTATTTAAAATTAGAAGATGAAAAAAATTTAAAAAAAAGATAAAATAAGGTAAAATTAATTAATTTAGTAATAATTTGTAATTTTTGTAAATTTCTGAGAAAATACTTTTGGAAAATACATAAGTATATTTTGTTAAGTAATTTAATTTAATTATTATTTTGTTGTCGAAAGTTTGTAAAGTAGCAATTGATAATTAGAAAAAATGAAGTGAATTTATGTTATTAAAAATAAAGAATAAATAACGGAAAAAATTATTGAACCAAAATTATTCTGATTTCCCTCTTGAATAAAATATATTAAAAATTCACAACTTTTTTCCTCCTTCTTTAGGAGGTGTTACACCTCCTTCTTGGCCTTCATGCTTCTGCCATCTTGATCATCTTCTTCACCTATCTTCATCTGCTATCATTTTCCTTATCCTTCTACATCTGTCATCATCATTGGCAATGTGACCGGTAGTGAAAGAAAGAAGTTGATTAGTTAGGTGAAGGTGAAGGTGAAGGTGAAGGTGAACGTGAAGGTGATCACGACAAATCGAGCTGGTATATCGGTGTGTTCTGAATTCATTACAACAAAATATCTTACTAATAACTAATTTTAGTGATTAAAAGTTATTAGTTACTATAGTGACCAATTTAAATATCAATTTATAAAATTAAAATTTATTGGTTAGTAAAATAGTTACTAATATAAATAAAAAATTATAATTGGTCATTAAATTTGTCATTAATTAATTAGAGACCAATTTAGTAACTAAGTTATTTTGGTAGCCAAAACTTAGGTAGTTAATTTTTAGTGACCAGTTTTCTTTGGTAGTCAAAACTATGGTAGCTAATTTTAAAAACTAATTTAGTAACCAATTATAATTTTTTATTCATAATAGTAACTATTTTAGTAACTAATAATTTTTTTACTTTGTAAACTTGTATCTAAATTAGTAATTATAGTAACTACAGTTTTTTGTCACTAAAATTGGTTACTAATGAAGCATTTTCTTGTAGTAATTGGACAATTTGGAATGCACTCTTAAATTTCAGAATATATTTTAAATTGGCCAATTCGGAAATTTCACCATATTGAATAATTTGAAATGCACTCTCAAATTCAAGAATATATTCCGGACTAGCCAAAAAAAAATCAAACCTGAATTCTGGATCGAGCAATCCAGAATGCACTCCTATATCTGAGAATGTATTTAGGATTGATTAATCTAAAATTACGTATGAGTTTTGGATTGAGCAATCAAATGCACTTTGAGATTTGGGAATACATCCACATACTTGAAAATTTTGATATAAGATGACTTCCAAACCTTTAATGGAAAGTGTACCTACTTGACCCAACAAATATACCAAATATCATGGCCAACAAGACCCATTTGGCTGGCATTATTAACTCGACTCAACATTTAATTAGGGTAGATTGGTTTAAACTTTATGTCAAGGCCAAATCGACTCGACCTTCGGTCCGAGCCGACTTAGCTCAACCTTTAGCCATGGATGACTCAACTTAGAGTTATTTCGTCTTGACCTTCGACCTGGGTTTACTCATTTCGACTTTCTACTTGTAACAACTCGGTCAACCTATGACTCGAGCCTACTGGACTCTACCCAAGGCACTCAACTTGACCTGGGGTCGGGCTTACTCAGCTCAACCTTCAGTTTGAGTCGAATTGGGTTGGCCTTCGGCCTAAACCAACTCAGCTCGACCTTCAGGCCGACTAATATGGACCTTTGGCACAAGCCGATTTGACTCGACCATCAGTCAGGCCAACTCGGCTTGACTTGCTGCCTAGATTAACCCAGCTTAACCTTTGGCCTGGGCCGACTAGACTGAGGGTCAACTCGTCTTGACTTTCAGCTAGGGCCGACTTGGCTCGACTTGGGGTCCATCTGACTCGGCTCGACCTTCGATTCGGGTCGACTCGTCTCAACTTTGGTCCTAGACCAGCTCGGCTTGACCTTTCTCCCGGGCCGGTTGGGCACAACCTTGGATTGGCCCGACTCGACCTTCGTCCTGGACCAGCTCGACTCAACCTTCGTCTCAAGCCTGCCCGACTCAACCTTTGGTTCAACCCAACCTTTGGTTCAACCCAACCTAACTCGACCTTTTGGACCTGTGAACTTTTATGTCCTAACCAATGAGTAATTCCAGAACTTGGAGAATTTCAATTTCTTTCTTTTTTGAGTGAATTTCAAATTCTACTATTTAATTATTTGAAATATCTTCTTTAATTCCTCAATTTCAATTTCCCTTTTAATTTCCTCATCCAAACATGTCATTAGATGAAAAAATTTGGTCCGTGTGGATCGTCAAGTCCACCTGACCAGTCTGGGTCATTGGGCCCATTTTGGTAGTCGGGCCCGCCCGACCCATCTTGATTGTCGGTCCGTCCGACCTGTCTATGTCGTCGGGTTTGTCCGATCCATTTGGATCGTCAGGCCGAACCGAACAAGAGAGGAGACATGTCCCCTGATAATGAATTATTTGATAACAAGACGATGACCACGTTTGGTGATAATTGAGGCAAGGAGCCTTTCAAACCATTCGATGATAGATAAATGAATGAAGAATTCAACAACACATTTGACATGTTCCCATCTATCAAATTGTCTTCCAATCGGATTTCAGTCACTCTTGATACAAAATTCCAAAATTTTTCTGGAGCCTCAAATGTTGATTCACATAGATAAACTTTCAATAGATTGTTGTGTATAAAACCACATAAGAAGGTTGGGATTTGAAAACCCAAGAGTTAGTTTTTCAAGTTGAAAAGGTGGAATCCATTGGGAGTCAAAATCAAAAGTTAATGTGGAATATGAGTATATACCCAGATCCTTTAATTTGACAATTTGGCTAAATTTCTCTCAGACACGACTCCCGTCAATCGATTTGAAGAAACATCTAAGATAATTAAGGATGATAGATTTCCCAAATTTATGGGAATGGATCCAGAAAACATGTTGTCACTAAGACTAAGAGTTTCTAAATGGTAGAATTCACCTAACCAATTTGGAATGGGTCCATCAAAGTTATTTTCATCCAATACCAAGGCTTTGATTTCTCGAAGATTTAACAAAGTCTTGGGTAGATGTCCTTTTAAAGAACTTGATCTAAGGTATAAATAATATATATCACAACTAAGATTGAATAACCACTTAGGTAACTCTGAGTTAAATTCATTTGCAGAAAGACTAAGAAATTCGAGTTTAGTAAAATTAGCATACTGGAGAGACAAACTCAAGTCCTTAAGTTGACAATTACGCAAATGGAGGAATGAAGTGATGGAAGCATAGTTACTAATTGAAGCCAATTGGTTTCCTTGCTAAGATCAATAGAACGGAGGTTAAGATACTCCAAAGAGGAGATATAGGGAAGCCACTGAAGGCTTTTGATGGCAAGATTCGAGTTATATGATAGATCAAGATGGCGAAGAGTTGAAGAGTTGACACACCGAAGAGGAGAAGTAAGTATAGATAGATTGTGACAATTATGATTATGTAGATAATCAAACTGTAACGCTAAGAAGTCATTGTTTCCCAAATCCAAGTAATCTAAAATTGCAACTCCACTAACAACAAGGAGAGGTGAATGGAACCTGTAAGACAATGTGTTTTGTCTTCTTGATCTGTGTAACTTTGAATAGTTGAAGAACATGGGAGAGTGATTCCAGTGATTCTACTTGTGATGTTACTACACATTACTCCATTCCATTCACAACAATCTACTTCAGCAGACCATGAAGAAAGTACACCTGATGAATCTATGACTCCTTGCTTGAAGTTGAAGAGAGCATGCATGTCGTGTCGATTGCAACGAATATTGATGCTGCAAAAGGCAGTGTTGAACATGATTCCACATAGCAACCATACAAAAATGATTGCATATTGAGAGGGAGATGTATTCATGATTGCAAGAGAAATGAAAGGGTGCATGGCTTGAATACATAATCGAGAGAATCTATTTATAGTAATTTGGGCAGTTTTTCCATTAATTATCGGATTTAGAGTAATTATATATCTTTCATAATTTTAATAGATGTATTTTAAAAATAAAAGCATAATGAAAATATTCATTTTTAAAATAAATAATAATTATTTTTAATCTGTAATAATTATTCTTTCAATTGATAAAATTCTTATAAAAGATAATTTTTTTATAAAATCTTTAATGCAATGCCATATTTACAACTTTAATATTAAACTGAAAGAATTAGTTATGGTTTAGTTTGTCCTCTGATAATATAATGAAATTTTGTGTTAAACAAGAAAGTATAGCTAATTAGCTTTGCAACGACTTGACTAGAGGAAGCGATGGTAACATTGCTTGACAAAATGTGTCCCCTACCCATGAAAACTATGTTGGAAAGACGTAATCAATTTTAAAAGTAATATATATATATATATATATATATATATATATATATATTAAGCAATTATTTTGTAAGGCTTCATATTGTAATAGTTATTATGTACATTGTACATCTATTCAATTATATTATTTATCTTTTATAACTTTTGTACATTTAACCCAGGTTTATAAAAGGTGTATAAATACATTATGTCACAATAGGAAGTATTTATTCAATTTCTTTACTAACTCCCATACCATTATATTTCAATATTATCCTAAAACTCTTACTCACTTTAAATAGAATTATAAGTCTATTTTAAGAAAAACCCTACTACTACATTAATTTTGAATATGTAATGCAATGTAATTATTGTTTTTTCTTTAACTTTTAAAGATCGGTAGTAGATAAAATTGTTGTTTTATCGTGAACTTTTGACGATAGTTTCGACCCATTGTTGATTCTTTTAACTTTTAACAATATTTAATATAATGATATTCAAAAATCGTCTTTAAAAGTTATGTGATAGATTGTTTACACTCTTACAAAATATTTATGTTTTGATTTTCAACTTAGTATTAAGGTAAACACAGGTACGATAGTGTTGGTGTGTATGTAATATTTAGATATGCATGATATTATATTAAAAATAAAATAAGATAAACGGAAAAAATATGATAAAATAACTATTGATGATTATAAAAAAAAAAAATAAGAGAAGATACATAATTTTATAGAAAACATTGTTAATTTTTAAAAATTTAACAATTAATTATATTGTAGGGGTAAAATTAAAATTATGAATCGCGGACACAAAAGAAAAAATATCTTTATACATTATTATAAATAAAGTTGATATATTTTCTGTTTTTTCTATTATTTAATTTAATTTTTCATTCATTTCATGTTTGGACTGCACCAACATCTCATCGAAGAATGTAACAATTATTATGTTATTATAAAATAAAGTGAATAACAGAGAGAATAATAGATAATAAAGAAGAGAAGAGACAATAAAGAATAGAGAATAAGGAGTAACTCATATGTGTATCATTATTGATAGGAAGAGTCCTATTTATAGATACAACATGTAATCCATAAAGGAAACAAATCAACTTAGTTAATACAAATATTTACATAAAGAGTAATGAATCATATGAGTATCAATCATATGAGTAA